>WNGJ01000243.1_pt1 | contig 85117 bp, 78 predicted proteins | sample 5400611 | NCBI WGS metagenome assembly WNGJ01 (sample SAMN13153375, study PRJNA577476) | soil metagenome | isolation source: 40 cm soil or saprolite under Garry oak tree replicate 1 | place: USA:California | collected 2016-06-15 | reverse complement strand
GTCGTTGTCCCGCGCGCGCTCCAGCGTCGCGCGCCGCTCCAGGGCAGATCGATAGTCCAACCCGTATACCATCGAGGTCTTTGGCTCGGTGGAAAGGAAGACGGGATAATATTCATCGAGCTCCGGCGACGTCGCGACAGAGCCATCCGCGCCGAGCGATTTGATCCGATAGCCGGAAACGCCGTCGGCCATCGCGGCGGCCTCATATTCCGCGCGCTCCTTGCGGTTGACCCTTGGGATCCAGGCGACGCGAAGGATGCCCGGATGTCCCTCGAACAGCCGTCCGCTGAAGGTCTCGAATTCGCTGCGGGTGATTTCCTCGTTGGCGGATTCGAACAGCGTGCGCAGCGCAGACAGCCGGCTGAGGTATTCGTTGAGGCCGGTCTGCATGACGATCGCCTCGGTCTCGGCGATGCCGTCAAACTCGGCTCTCGTGACCCGCGTTTCCCACTGACCGACGGCATAGGCCGCGGTGAACGAAAGCACAACGCCGATACAAGCCGCGATCAGCGCAGCCCGGTACAGCCCTAACCACGATGCGCGATTCCGCTGCTCGATCAGGTCTTTCCGGCGTTCATTACCCGGATCGCGGTGGTCCATCCCAAACATCCGCTCGACTTTAAAACGCCCGCAACTAGCGGTCCCTCCGGTAGCGACAGATCGGACAGGGAACGGGTTAAGAACGCGCGAATATCGGTGCGAAAGCCGCCCCTGCCGGGGCGGCTTGGTTAACGATTTCGCACGATGGAGCCGGCGGGTGCCACGTCGTCCGGATTCTTACGGAGCTCGATGGCGGGCGCGGTTAGCGACCTCTTCACGCCATTGGAAATATCGTGACGAGTTCGTGCAACCACTGCATCACGCTACGCGCTTCTGCCATGCGACCATTCCATCTGACGATCTTCGGCTTTCTTTCTGTTCTGTTCGCAGCCGCAGGCCCGGTTCATGCCAGGGCCGACGAGGTCGGCGTCAGCGCCGACACTATCCTGTTCGGTCAGGCGGCCGCCCTCGAAGGTCCCTCATCGGCGCTCGGACGAGGCATGCGCCAGGGCATTCTCGCCGCGTTCGAGGAGGTCAACGCCAAGGGCGGTATTCACGGCCGCAAGCTCAAGCTCGTCAGCCGGGACGACGGCTACGATCCCGACCGCTCGGTGGTCCAGACCAACAAGCTGCTCGACGAGGACAAGGTCTTCGCGCTGATCGGAGCCGTCGGCACGCCGACCGCGATCGCAACTGTTCCGATCGCCAGTGCGAGGAACGTGCCGTTCATCGGTCCGCTCAGCGGCGCTGAATTCCTCCGCAACCCCGAACTGCACAACGTCGTCAATATTCGCGCGAGCTACAGCGCCGAGGCCGAGGCCTGGATCAAGCATCTCACCGAAGACCTGCATTTCAAGAACATCGCCATCTTCTACCAGGATGACTCCTTCGGCCGCGACGGTCTGGCCGGCGTGAAAGCGGCGCTGGCAAAGCGCGGCCTGGAATTGAGCGCGGAAGGCACGTTCGAGCGCAATACCAGGGCAGTCGGCGCCGCGCTGCGGGCGATCAAACGGGCCGATCCGGAAGCGGTGGTCATGGTCGGAACCTATGGACCGTGCGCCGAGTTCATCAAGCTTGCGCATATGAAAGGCTACAATCCGACTTTCGTTGCCATCTCCTTTGTCGGCGCCAATGCGTTGGCGAAAGAGCTCGGAGCGGATGGCGATGGCGTCGTCGTTTCGCAGGTCGTGCCGTTTCCGTGGGATAAATCGCTGGCGGTTGTCACCGACTACCGGGCCGCCGAAAAAGCCCTCGATCCCAAGCTTACCCCGGACTTCGTTTCGCTGGAGGGATACCTCTGCGGCCGGCTCGCGGCCGCCGTCCTCGAACTTGCCGGATCCGACCCCACGCGCGCCGGTATGCTGCGCCTGATCGGCGAGGTCGGACGATTCGAGATCGGCGGAGACGTCATGGCTTTCGGCGCGAAGGCGCGCGACGCGCCGCCGCAGGTTTTCCTGACCATCATTCAAGCCGACGGTACATTCAAGGCGGTCGAGAAGCTCTGACCGCCGCTAGCCGCGGCTTCAGCTCGCGCCGTCCTTCTTCTTCGGCGGCCGCGGCGGTCCCTCGACCGGCGGCAGCGATTTGAGATATTCCGCGATCGCGTCGCGGTCCGCGGGGCTGAGTTTCGAGGTGTTCCTGATCACACGCACCATCGCGCCGCCGGCGCTGTCGCCATCCGGCGTCTGCCCGGTGTCCAGGAAATAGGCGAGGTCCTTTTCGCTCCAGTCGCCAAGGCCTTTCTGGGTGATGTTGGGCACGAAGCCTTCGCCTTCCGGATCGGGTCCGCCCGCGAAGCGTTGCGCGGCGACGATGCCGCCGAGGAAATTGCGCGGACTGTGGCACTCCGCGCAGTGGCCGAAACCATTCATGAGATAGGCGCCGCGATTCCATTGCACCGAGCGCGCCGCGTCCGGCACGAACGGCTTGTCGTCCATGAACAACAGCTTCCAGATTCCGACATTGCGCCGGATACTGAACGGAAACGGCAGATCGTGATCGCGCACCTTGCCGGAGACCGTAGGCAGCGTTTTGAGGAACGCGAAGAGGTCGCGAACGTCCTCGATTTTCACGTGCGCATAGGACGTATAGGGAAAGGCCGGAAAGTAATGTGCTCCCTGCGGCGAGATTCCCTTGGTCACCGCGTTGACGAAGTTGGCCTCGGTCCATCGGCCGATGCCATCGGTGGGATCCGGCGAGATGTTCGGCGCATAGAACGTGCCGAACGGCGAGCGTATCGCAAGTCCGCCGCCCAGCCTGGTGCGATCGGGCTGGTCCGGCACCGCGTGGCAGGACGAACATCCCCCCGCGTAGAAAATCGTCTCGCCGTTCGCAAGGTTCGGCGCATAGGCAGTGGCGGTCCAGGGCGATGGCGGCGCGGTGAGCCACCAATAGAGAGCGAATGCCGCGCCCCCCGCGAACAGGACAAAAAGCAAAACGCGTCGCAGCATCACCGGTCCGTCATCGTCGAAGGGGCTTATAGTCTTATCTCCGGCGCGCTCGCCACTCCAGTCGGATGCTGACATGAAATTTTGCGGCGTTCAGGGCGATTTCGGGAATAAACCCGAAATCTCATTGTTGTGAGATCGTGTTTTTATTTTTGGGAGAGGACCATGACCAAGACTCTGCTTGCCACGCTTCTGCTCGGAACAGCCGTCGTCTTCGCTGGACCTGCCTGCGCGGAAAAATTCAAGGTGACGCTGGATAGCAAATCCGAAGTGCCCGCTAATACCAGCGCCGGCACCGGCGCCGCCGATGTCGACTACGACGCCGCCACCAAGAAGCTGACCTGGACGCTCACCTATTCCGGGCTCACGGGTCCTGCGACCGCAGCGCATTTCCATGGTCCGGCCGAAGCCGGCAAGAATGCCGGCGTCAAGGTTCCGATCGCGAGCGCCCCCACAAGTCCGGCCGAAGGCAGCGCCGTCCTGACGGACGAACAAGCGGCCGACCTGTTGGCCGGCAAGTACTATATCAACGTCCACACCGCGGCCAATCCAGGCGGCGAAATCCGCGGTCAGGTCACCAAGTAAGTTTGACGGGTAACTTCGCCATTGATTGAATCGAAAGGGCGGATGCATCGCATCCGCCTCTTCTTTTTTATTTGGCCAAATCGCTATTCAGCAAATCGCGCGTCAGGTCTTCTTGATGCGATAGGTCTCGTGGCAGCCGCCGCACTGTTTGCCGATCACGGAAAGCTCGGCCTTCAGCGAATCGACATCCTTGATCTTGCCCTTTGCATCGCCGACCGCCTTGGCGAAGCTTGCGATGTGCTCGCTGAAGCCCGCCTTGTCCTCCCAGATCTTGGACGAGGGGCTGTAATCGCCCTCGAAAGGCTTGCCCTTGATGCTCTCGGGGAACAACGTCGGCAGCTTCTTGGCGGTATCATCGAACTGCGTGAGCGCTGTGTTCACCGTCGCCTGATCGTAGGGCTTTTCGCCCTTGACTATCGCGGACAGGGCGCCGGCGTTCTTTCCGTTACCCTTCATCATGGCCTGGGTTTCCTTGAGCTGGTCCTGCTCGGCCATCACGCCACCGAGACCGAGCAACAACGCGCCCGCAACCAGAATACTCCGCTTCATCAATTTGCTCCCTTGTCTGCACAAACCACTTTGGCTCACCCTACTCAGCTTGCCTGGCGCAAGCTGAAAAGCGGTCCTGGTTCCAACCCCACCCGGGGGCGGCTTATTCCCGAATTGGGGCGGATATCAGAATTGGGGCGGATATCAGAGGCTATGGCGGCGCTGATGCTCGCGGATCGCAATCCAGACCCGCTCCGCGGTCGCCGGCATATCGATGTGGTCGATCTTATATTCGCGCCACAATCCCTCGATAACCGCATTGACGACCGCCGGACAGGAGCCGATCGCGCCGGCCTCGCCCGCCCCCTTGACGCCCAAGGGATTGGTCTTGCAGGGCACGTTGTGGGTCTCGAACACGAAGGATGGCCCGTCGGCGGCACGCGGCAGAGCGTAGTCCATGAAGGTGCCGGTGACGAGCTGGCCATCGGTCGGGCTGTAGACGACCTGCTCCATCAAGGCCTGACCGATGCCCTGCATCGCGCCGCCATGCACCTGGCCCGCGAGCAGAAGCGGATTGAGCGTCACGCCGAAATCGTCGACGATGACGTAGTTGACGATCTTGACGATGCCGGTCGCGGGATCGATCTCGACTTCCGCGAGGTGCGTGCCGTTCGGATAGGTGCCGTCGGCGCTTGCGAACGTCGCGCTGGCGTTGAGCTTTGAGGCATCACCTCCGGCACGCTTGGCAAGATCAACGAAGCTGATCGAACGGTCGGTGCCGGCGATCCGCACCACGCCATTATTGATCTCAAGATCGCCTGCGCTGGTTTCCAACGCTTCGGCCGCAAGCTCCTTCAACTTGCCGCCGAGCGTGCGCGTGGCACGCTCGACGCTGACCCCGCCTGAGGGAATCGAGGCCGAGCCGCCGGTGCCAAGGCCGGTTGCGATCTCATCGGTGTCGCCCTGGTGGACGTGAATACGCTCGGGAGGGATCCCGAACTGCTCGGAGACGAGCTGCGCATAAGCGGTCTGGTGTCCCTGCCCGCTCGATTGCGTGCCGATCAGGATCGTGACGTCGCCATTGGGGTCAAGCCGGACGTTGGCGGTTTCCTCCCCCATCACGCCGCAGACTTCGACATAGCTTGCAAGCCCAATGCCGCGCACCAGCCCCTGCTTCTTCGCGGCCCTGGCGCGCTTGGGAAACTCCTTCCAGTCGGCGACCTCCATCGCCCGCTTCATGTGCGCGGCGAAGTCGCCGGAATCATAGACCTTGCCCGTCGCGGTCTTGTAGGGCATGGCGCGCGGCGCTATGAAATTCTTGCGCCGGATCGCATCCGGCGTCATCGACAGTTTGCGCGCGCAGGCATCGACCAGCCGCTCCACGACATAGGCGGCTTCGGGGCGTCCGGCGCCGCGATAGGCATCGACCGGCACGGTGTTGGTGAACACGGTGCGGACGCGGCAATGGAAGGCCTGGATGTCGTAGAGGCCGGGCAGCATGCCGGCGCCGCCATGCGGGATGTAGGGCCCGAAGGTCGACAGATACGCGCCCATGTCGCCCATCAGGTCGACATCCATCGCGAGAAACTTGCCGTCCTCGCTAAGCGCCATCCGCGCGGTCGTGACATTGTCGCGGCCCTGCGCGTCGCCGATGAAATGCTCGGCGCGCTCCGCGGCCCAGCGGATCGTCTTCTTCAGCTTGCGGGATGCGACGGCGAGCAGCGCGTATTCGCGGTAGGGAAACAGCTTTGTGCCGAATCCTCCGCCGACGTCCGGGCAGATCACCCGCATCTTCTCGACCGGAATCTTCAGCACGTTCTGGCACAGGATGTCGCGCAGCCGGTGGCTACCCTGGCTGCCGACGGTCAATGTCAGGTGATCGCGCTTGGCGTCGTATTCACAAACCGCGGCGCGGGTCTCCATGAAGCTTGCGACCACGCGCGGATTGACGATCGAGATTTCGGCGACCGCGTGCGCCTTCGCAAACGCCTCGTCGGTGGCCTTCTTGTCGCCAACCGGCACGTCGAACAGGATGTTGCCGGCATGATCGGGCCAGACCTGCGGGGCGCCGGGCTTGACCGCATTGACGACGCCCACCACCGCCGGCAAGGCCGTCCAGTTCACCTCGATCGCCTCGATCGCATCGCGCGCCTGGTCGATCGTGCCGGCCACGACGAAGGCAACGGCGTCGCCGACATGGCGCACTTCATCCTTGGCGAGGATCGGATATGGCGGACCGGTAAACGGATCGACCTCCAGATTGAACAGGCACGGCAGGTCGCCTAGCTCCTTGATGTCCTCGGGCGTCAGGATCACCCCGACGCCGGGAAGGCCGCGGGCGCGGCTCGCATCGATGGTGAACTTCGCATGCGCATGCGGCGAGCGCAGCACCAGCGCGTGCAGCGAAGCCTGCGGTGCGTGGTCGTCCGTGTAGCGGCCCTTGCCGCGAATGAGCGCATCGTCCTCTTTGCGCAGGACGCTTTGACCGACGCCGAATTTGATGGGAGCAGACATCCTATCTCCGCTTCGTTATTGCAATCTAAGCGCCATATTGCAGCGGATCGCGCGGCGGCGCAAAGGGTTTAGCCCCTGATTAGCGACCTCAGCCACCTCGGGCCAAATAATAAAACGATCGATCCGCCATAGACCACCGTTCCGACGCCGATCAGCAATAGCAACGCGACTTCGTCGCGCAGCCCGTTCGTCGCGCTAAAATGCACTGCAGCATATTTTGCGGCGAGCCAGAGCACGGCCCCTAAGACCACGCCTGATATCGCGAACTTCAGGATCGATTGCGTCAGCGCCCGGTTCGGTTCGAGATACCCTGCCCGCACCGCAAAGCCCAGCACAAGCAACAGATTGATCCAGGCGCCGACGGCAGTCGCGAGCGCGAGGCCAACCTGTGCCAGGGATCCCATCAACAAGACCTTCAACAATACGTTCACCGCAAGGCCCGTCAGGGAGGCCTTCACCGGCGTCGCGGTGTCCTTGCGGGCGTAGAATGTCGAGACCGCGCTGCGGATCAACACGAAGGGAATGAGACCGATGGCATAAGCCGCAAGCGTCGCACCTGCCGCCGCCGCATCGCCTTTGGTGAAGGCGCCGCGGGCGAACATCGCGCGCGTGACGACTTCGGGCACCGCCAGGAACGCGGCGACGAAGGGCACCGAAAACAACAGCGTGAAATCGAAGGCGCGGCGCTGCTGCTCCATCGCACCGGCCTGATCGCCCGCCGTCAGGCGCCGCGACATTTCCGGCAAGAGCACCGTGCCGATCGCAATGCCGATCACGCCGATCGGCAACTGGTTGAGACGATCAGCATAATAGAGCGCGGACAGCGCGCCGGCCGGCAGGAAGGTCGCGATGATGGTGTCCGCGAACATCGCGACCTGCGTTCCCATCGAGCCGAGCGTCGCGGGCCCCAGCGCGCGGAAGAAGGCGCGGATGTCTTCATCAAGCCGGAGCGGCGCGAAGCGCGGCAGGCCGCCATGGGTGGCCAGGTCGCCCGCGAGCAGAAAGTATTGCAGGAAACCGGAGATCAGGACGCCCCAGGCCGCGGCATGGCCCGCGGTCGGAAAGAACACCACCAGCGCCAGCGTCGCCATCATTGCGATGTTGAGAAAAATCGATGCCGCCGCGGCGCTCGCGAAACGCTGCATCACGTTCAGCATGCCGCCATAGAGCGTCACCAGCGTGATCAGGAGCAGATAGGGAAAGGTGATGCGCGTCAGCTCGATCGCAAGCCGGCGCTGCTCCGCATCCTCGGTGAAGCCCGGGGCCAGAATGCTCATGGCCTGCGGCATGAACAACCATGCGGCCGCCAGCAGGACCACCTGCGACAGAAACAACAGCGTAAAGATGCGATCGGCGAACAGCTTTGCCGACGCTTCGCCCCGTTCGCCATGGACATGGGCGTAAGCCGGCACGAACGCGGCGTTGAACGCGCCCTCGGCGAAAATCGCCCGAAAATGATTGGGCAGGCGGAAGGCGACGAAAAACGCGTCCGCCACCGGGCCGGCGCCGAGGATCGCCGCCAGCATGATGTCGCGCGCGAAACCGGTGAGCCGCGAAAGCAGCGTATAGCCGCCGACGGTGAAGATGCGTCCGAGCATGCGCCGCTTCTAGCGCATTTTCCGGTTGGATCGAATCATAATCACGCAGTCGACGGGCCTTCATGGTTCGAGACGCGCGGCGTTGCCGCGCTCCTCACCATGAGGATCTAGAACCTCATGGTGAGGAGCGCGTCTTCGCGCGTCTCGAAGAATGAGGCCCCACAATCGAAAACGCTTTAGCGCATGCTAGGGCGCTTCAAAACCGCCAAATCAGGTTGAAACGGCGCCGCGCACGGCCGCGATGATTCGCTCTTGCGCCGGTTCGTCGAGATAGGCGTGCATCGGCAGGCTGATCACATCGTTCGAGAGCCGTTCGCTCACCGGCAAGGCACCATCGGCGACCGGGAAATCCCGGTAGGCGGTCTGCTGATGCATCGATTTCGGGTAGTAGATCGCGGTCGGAACCCCCTGCGCTTTCAGCGCCGCGGCAAAACCGTCGCGATCGGTGCCTTTGGGCAGGCGGATGGTGTATTGCGCCCAGACCGAGGTGCAGCCGGAAGCAAGCCGCGGCACGGTCACGGCGTTGCCGAGGCCGCTGGCGTAGCGATCGGCAACCGCGTTGCGCACGGCGATCTCGTCCTCGAAAATTTTGAGCTTCTCGATCAGGATCGCCGCCTGCATGGTATCGAGCCGCGCGGTCAGGCCGAGACGGACGTTGTCGTATTTGTCGCCGCCCTGGCCGTGGACGCGAATGCTGCGCAGCGTCTCCGCCAGCCCCGCATCGTCGGTGAAGATGGCTCCGCCGTCGCCGAAGCAGCCGAGCGGCTTGGCCGGAAAGAAGCTCGTGGCGGTCGCAAGCCCGAAGGTGCCGAGGCGGCGGCCCTTGAAACTCGCGCCAAAACCTTGCGCGGCATCATCGAGCACGAACAGGCCCTCGGCCGCCGCGATCGCAGCGACCTTGTCATGATCGGCGCTCTGCCCGAACAGATCGACCGGGATCACCGCCTTGGGCTTGAGCCCGACTTTCTTCGCCGTCGCGATCCCGCGCGTCAGCGAGGCGGTATCGATATTGAAGGTCGCCTCGTCGACATCGACGAACACAGGCGTCGCGCCGGTCAGGGCTACGGCCTCGCCGGTCGCGCAAAAGGTGAAGGACGGACAGAGCACGGCATCGCCCCGGCCGATGCCCTTGGCCATCAGCACCATCAACAGCGCATCGGTGCCGGAGGCGCAGGCCACGACATGCTTGGCGCCGGAAAAGGCTGCAAGCTCGGCCTCGAGCTGCATCACCTCGGGACCGTTGATGAACTGGCAGTGGTCGAGCACGCGGGACACCGCCGCGTCGATCGCCTTGCCGAGCCGCTGGCGCTGTGCGGCGATGTCGATGAAGGGAATGGCTTGGGAGCGCAGTTGTTGATTCATTGTCGATTTTTTGTAGCCTTGCGGGGACATGGTCGAAGAGGATCGAGAAACGGCCATCGGAAGGTTTGCTAGAGCGTGATGACTTTTCTTCGAATCGTCATCTCGCTCTATCTTTTGTTTGAGCATGATCTCCGCGACAAACGCGTTCCGCGTTTGTCGCGAGGGAAAACCGGTACCCACTTTTCCGGATCATGCTCTAACCCGCGACGCGGCGCGGCCCCTTGCGGGCGGAGGCAGCCGCGGCGGGCTTGGCGGAGGTCTCGAGGCAACGCGTTGCGATCTCTAAGCTGGCGACGCCTTCGTTGCCCGTCACCGCGGGCGCAGCCCCCGACCGCACCGCATGAAGGAACGCGATCAGTTCGGCACGCAGCGGCTCGTCATGCCCGACCGGCAAATGCCGCATCGAGTAGCTGCCGTCGGGCTTGAAGCCGAAACATTCGGTGACCTGCCGGGTCAAGAGATCGCCCATAACATATTTGCCGCGGGTCGCGACCGTGACGTTGCGCGCCTTGAACGGCGTCAGCCAGTTGGTGTTGATGTGGGCGAGCACGCCGGAGGCGGTGCGGAACTGCAACAGCGCGATGTCCTCCCGCTCGGCGACGGCGCTGGAGAGCTGCGGCTGCACCTCGACAATGTCTGACTCCGTGAACCAGCGGATCAGATCGATATCGTGAACAGCCAAGTCGATGACGACGCCGACATTCGACATCCGCGGCGGGAACGGACCCACCCGCGTGATCGCGATCGAAAGAATGTCCTCGCCCGATATCGCCTGCTTGATGGCGGCAACCGCCGGGTTGAACCGCTCGACGTGTCCGATCATCAGCGTCACGCCGGCACGCTCCGCGGCGGCGACGATCTCCCTGCCCTCTTCGACCGATGAGGCGATCGGCTTTTCAACCAGCACGTGAATGTTGCGCGCGATCGCCGCGAGCGCGATCTCGTGATGCAGATGCGTCGGCGCCGCGATCGTCACGGCCTCGACGCCTTCCGCGATCAGTTCGTCGAGGCTTGCGAAGGTCCGGCAGTTCGTCAGCTCCGTTGCGCGCATCCGGTGCGCCGGCAAGGGGTCGACGACCCCGACCAGGCGAACACCAGGCAGACCGGCCAACACGCGGGCGTGATTGCTGCCCATGACGCCCGCGCCAACGACGCCGACGCGAAGCGCCTCCGTTCGCTCGATTCTTGGTTCGATTCTTGACTCGGTTCCCGTTCCCGACCCCGCCCCCATGGACTTCATTTCATCGACCCCACCAGAATTAGCGCGTCTACCCGGCGCTCTCCTAGCACGTCGCCACAGGTGTGGCGAATGCTGGACAAGACCAACCCAAACACGTTTTGATTCAAATGATTACACCGGGGTTTGGGAAAGTCTCCGGTTGCACTAAAAGGCTCTATCGGCGAACAAGCCGCGCAATGTCAAGCGATCCGAGCAAGTCAGTGCCCTACGACGAAATCGAAATTCAACTGCGTGAGCTCCAGGACAAGGATCGGCTGCGGACTTTGCGCGAACGCGCCGGCGTCGACTTCACCTCAAACGACTATCTCGGCCTCGCCGAATCCGTGGAATTACGGCAGGCGGCGGCCGATGCCGTCGCCCGCGGCGTGCCCGTGGGCGCCGGCGGCTCGCGCCTATTGCGGGGCAATCATTTCGAACATGAGGCGCTGGAGACGGAAGCAGCAAGGTATTTTGGCGCCGAGACCGCGCTTTATTTCGGGGCCGGCTACACCGCCAATGTCGCGATCTTTTCGACATTGCCCCAGCGCGACGACATGGTGCTCCACGACGAACTGGTCCACGCCAGCGTGCACGAGGGCATGCGTCACGGACGAGCCGAGCGCCGGAGCGTTCCGCACAACGACACCGAGGCCTTCGATACGAGGCTGCGCCAATGGCGCAAGGCCGGCGGACGCGGACGGCCTTGGATGGCGGTCGAGAGCGTCTACAGCATGGACGGCGACAGCCCAAATCTCGCCGATCTCATCGCCGTCGCCGACCGTCATGACGCGACGCTCGTCATCGACGAAGCGCATGCGACCGGCGTGACAGGCCCCGACGGGCGCGGGCTCGCGGCGGCGTTCGAGGGCCGCGACAATCTGATTACGCTCCACACCTGCGGCAAGGCGCTCGGGACGTCGGGAGGTCTGGTGCTTGCGCCGAAGGTCGTTCGCGACTTTCTCGTCAATCGCGCGCGGCCGTTCATCTTTGCGACCGCGCCGTCGCCGCTGATTGCGGCGGTCACGCGGGTCGCACTGCAGATTTCGCGAACCAAGCCGGAGCGACGGGAGCGGCTTGCAGGCCTTGTCGCCTATGCCGATCGGGAATTGCGGACGCGCTGTGGCCTTGCCTCCTCGGGTTCGCATATCCTGCCCGTGATCGTCGGCGCCGATCGAAAGGCCGTGGCGCTGGCCGGCAGCTTGCAGCGGCGCGGCTTCGATGTGCGGGCGATCCGCCCGCCGACGGTCGCCGAGGGCACCGCGCGTCTGCGCATCGCGCTGAGCGCCAATCTGACCGAACGCGTGATCGCCGAGCTGTTCGACGCGCTCGCCGAAGACCTAAGACACCTTTCGTGACGACGCGGATCGTCGTCACCGGCACCGATACCGGCATCGGCAAGACCGTGTTCGCGGCGGCGCTCGCCGGCGCGCTCGATGGTTATTACTGGAAGCCGATCCAATCGGGGCTCGAGGACGAAACGGATTCCGACGCGGTGCGGCGCCTGTCCGCGCTTCCGGCCGAACGGATCCTGCCCGAGCGCTATCGCCTGAGGACACCCGCCTCGCCGCATCTCGCAGCCCGCATCGACGGGGTCGCGATCGATCCGGAACGTCTCGATTTGCCCGCGACGGCACGGCCGTTGGTCATCGAGGGAGCCGGCGGACTTCTGGTGCCCCTGACGCGCGAATTGACTTACATCGACGTGCTCGCCCGCTGGCGCGCGCCGCTGGCGCTTTGCGCGCGCACCACGCTCGGCACGATCAATCACACGCTGTTGTCAATCGAAGCGATCCGCGCGCGCGGCATTCCGCTGCTGGGCGTTGCCTTCATCGGCGACGAGAACACCTCCTCCGAGGACATCATCGTGGCATTGGGGCGCACCCGGCGGCTTGGCCGGTTGCCGTTTCTCACGCAGCTTTCCGCCGGCAGCCTGAAAGCTGTGTTCGCCGCCCACTTCAATGTGAAAGACTTTCTGGAAGGCGCTCCATGAGATCGACGTCGCGATCGACATCTCCGGTCTGGCATCCGTTTACCCAGCACGCGGTGCACGGCGAGATCCCGACCATCGCGCGAGCCGAAGGCGCGTGGCTCGAGGCGTCCGATGGGCGACGGATATTCGATGCCATTTCGTCGTGGTGGGTGGTGACGCACGGCCATCGCTATCCGCCGATCATGCAAGCAATCAGGTCGCAGACAGAGCTGCTCGACCAGATCATTTTTGCCGGCTTCACCCACCCGCCGGCCGAGGAGCTGGCGCGGCGGCTCACCGCGATCACGCCGTCCGGGCTCAAACATGTCTTCTTCTCCGACAGCGGATCGACCGCGGTCGAAGTCGCGCTGAAGATGGCGCTCGGTTTCTGGCTGCACTCAGGCGAACCGCGTCGCCGTGTCCTGGCGCTCGAAGGCGCCTATCACGGCGATACGATCGGCGGCATGTCGGTCGGCGAACGCGGCGTCTTCAACGCACCCTACGAGCCGCTCTTGTTCGATGTCAGCCGTCTGCCATTTCCGTACCAAGGCCGCGAGCAGAAGACGCTGCGGGCGCTCGATGAGGCCTGCCGCGCGCAGGCCGTCGCCGCCCTGATCGTCGAGCCGCTCATTCTCGGCGCCGGCGGCATGCTGATCTATGAGCCTCAGGTGCTCGCGGAAATGGCGCGCATCTGCAAATCCCACGGCGTGCTTCTGATTGCCGACGAGGTGATGACCGGCTGGGGCCGCACCGGAACGCTGTTTGCCTGCGAGCAGGCGGGCGTCGTGCCCGACATCGCCTGCACCTCCAAGGGCCTCACGGGCGGCTCGTTGCCGCTGGCGGTCACGCTGTGCCAGGCTAAGATCTTCGACGCGCATTATTCGCAAGACCGCCGCAAGACGTTTTTTCACTCCAGCTCCTACACCGCCAATCCGATCGCCTGCGCCGCCGCGGTGGCCAATCTGAAGGTCTGGCAGACCGAGCCGGTCAAGCAGCGGATCGCTGACCTCGCCGCCATGCATGCCAAGGCCCTCGAGGGATTTCGCGACGACCGGCGCTTCCGCAATGTCCGCCAGCTCGGCACCATCGCAGCGCTCGACCTCGCGGTCGGCGACGCCGGCTATCTCGCCGGGATCGGTCCCCGCCTCTACCAGCACTTCATGACGCGCGGATTCCTGGTTCGGCCGCTCGGCAACACGATCTATCTCATGCCGCCTTACTGCAGCTCAGCCGATGAAATCGGCGCGCTTTATGGAGCGATCGCCGAGATCGACCTGGACTTTTAGCGCCGGACTTGAAGACCGCGCGGCCTTGCGCCGAGACAGCGGGCTGCTCACGAAACCGTGTCCGCGCGCGGCCGTAACGGCTGATCTTCGCCGGCGAAGACGGATGTAGGCCAATTCCAGGAGCATCCCGATGCCGTCACGTTTCCTGATGTCGCTCGCCTTCGCCACCTGCCTCGCTCCCGTCGCAGCCGAAGCGGCCGAGCGTCCCGTCGTTGTCGAATTGTTCACCTCGCAGGGGTGCTCGTCGTGTCCGCCGGCGAATGCCTATCTGAACGAAATGGCCCGCGATCGTCGCGATGTGCTGGCGCTGGCGTTCCACGTCACCTACTGGGACCGGCTGGGCTGGAAAGACCCGTTTTCGCTGGAAGCCGCCACCGACCGCCAGGGCCGTTATGGGCAACGTTTTGGCGATGGCTCCTACACCCCGGAGATCGTAGTCGACGGCCTGTCGAGCCACGTGGGCTCGGACCGCGGCGACGTGGGGTCCGCGATCGAACAGGCCAAGCGGCAAAGCGGGACTGCGACCACGATCGACCTCAAGACCAACGGGGACCAGCTATCGATCGACGTCGGCAATGGCAGCGGAAGCGGCCGGGTTTTGCTGATCGGCTTCGATCACAATCATCAGACCGCGATCCGCCGCGGCGAGAACGGCGGGCGCACCCTGCAGGAATCCAATGTGGTCCGCTCGATCAAGTCGATTGGCGATTGGAAAGGCGCGGCGCTGCGTATCAGCGAGAAATTGCCCGAAGGCCAGGATGCCGCGGTCATCATCGAGGCCCCCGACGGCCGGATTATCGGCGCGTCGCGGCCGCTGGGCGGTTGAACCAGGGTTACGAGCGCCGGTAGTCATCCTCGATACGGATGATGTCGTCCTCGCCGAAATAGCTGCCGGTCTGGACCTCGATCAGCTCCAGCAGGATCTTGCCGGGGTTTTCCAGCCGGTGGACGGCGCCCATCGGGATATGGACCGACTCGTTTTCATGCACGGTCCTGACGACGTCGTTGACGGTCACGCGAGCCGCCCCGCGCACCACGATCCAGTGCTCGGACCTGTGGTGATGTCTCTGCAGAGAAAGCCGGCTCCCCGGCTTCACGATGATACGTTTGACCTGGTGGCGATCGCCATTGTCGACCGACTGGTAGCTGCCCCAGGGGCGGTGCACCTTGAGGTGTTCCTCGGTGACCTGAGGCGCCACTTTTTTCACCTTCGCGACCACGCGCTTCAGTCCGTTGGCGTCCTTCTGGCGCGACACCAGCACGGCATCCTGCGTTGCCACGACCACGAGATCATCGACCCCTTCCAGCGCCACCAGTGCCTTGTCGGTCGTGACACTGCAGTTGCGGGAATCTTCGAAGACGGCCGCGCCATGCGCGGCATTGCCTTGGTCATCCTTGTCCGACAGTTCCCACACCGCGTACCAGGAGCCGACATCGGACCAACCGCAGGAGACCGGCACGACCGCCGCGCGCGCGGTCTTTTCCATCACCGCATAGTCGATCGAGATCGCCTTCGCCGAGCCGAACGCCTCAGGGTCGAGCGTGACAAATCCGAGATCGCGCCCAGCCTTGGCGACGGAATCGCCGATCGCCTGCACGCTCTTCGCATCGAGCTTGCGGTATTCGTCAAGCAGAACCTGGGCGCGGAACATGAAGTTGCCGCTGTTCCAGAGATAGCCGGCGTTGATGTACTCGGCGGCCTTCGTCGCGTCGGGCTTTTCGACGAATTTCGCGACCGCGCGGACGTCTCCCGAGACCACCTCGCCGGTGCTGATATAGCCATATTCGGTTGCCGGACGTTCCGGCTTGATGCCGAACGTCACGATGCGACCATTCTCCGCCGCCACCAATCCCTGCCGGCAGGCGGCGATGAAGGCCGCGGTATCCTGGACGACGTGATCGGCGGCGAGCGCCAGCACCACGGCATCGCCGTCGCGCGATTGCGCGAAGACGGCGCCCGCCGCGATCGCGGGACCGGAGTCGCGCCGCATCGGCTCCAGCAGCACGTCGGCCTCAATTCCGATTTCGGTGAGTTGCTCCAGCACCATGAAACGGTAGGCAGCATTGGTAATGACGATCGCACGTTCGAACAGGGCCGCGTCCGAGACCCGCTTCAGCGTGTCCTGAAACGTCGAGCGCGCCCCGAACAACGGCAAGAACTGTTTTGGGCGAACCTCGCGCGAGGCAGGCCACAGCCGCGTCCCGGCGCCGCCGCACATGATCAGTGGAATGATGCGTCTGTTCATCGGCGCCTCAAACCTTGTGGTGGTCGCGATACCACGCGACAAAATCACGGATGCCGTCCTCGATCGAGGTTTCGGGTCGAAAGCCCATGTCGTGCATCAGATCCCCGATATCCGCGAAGGTTTCCAATACATCGCCCGGCTGCATCGGCAACATTTCCTTTGCCGCCGTGCGGCCCAGCTCCTTCTCCAGGAGCGCGACGACATGCATGAGCTCCTCGGGACGGTGATTGCCGACATTGTAGATCCGGGCCGGCGCATTGGCGGCAGCCGGGTTGTCGGCCGGAATACGGTCAACAAGCTTCGATATCACACGGGTGACGTCACCGATATGCGTGAAGTCGCGGCGCATCTTGCCATGGTTAAAGAGCTTGATCGGCGTACCTTCGACGATGGCCTTGGCGAACAGAAATATCGCCATATCGGGCCGCATCCACGGTCCATATATGGTGAAGAACCGCAAGCCGGTGACCGGAAGCCGATAGAGATGGCTATAGGAATACGCCATCAGCTCGTTGGCTTTCTTTGTCGCCGCATAGAGGCTGATCGGATGATCGGTCTTGTCCTCGACCGAAAACGGAACCTTGGTATTGGCGCCATAGACCGACGACGACGAGGCATAAATCAGGTGGCGGCATGCGTTATGCCTGCACCCCTCCAATACATTAAGGAAACCTTCGAGATTGGCGTCGACATAGGCATGTGGGTGACCGATTGAATAGCGCACGCCGGCCTGAGCCGCCAGGTGAACGACCGTGGGAAACCGGTATTTCGCGAACAGCGCGGCTATGGATTGGCGATCTGCAAGATCAATCTGGACAAAACGAAAGCGCGGATCCCGGTCCAGGACGATCAGCCGCGAGCGTTTCAACGCCGGGTCATAGTAGCTGTTGAGACTATCCAGGCCAACAACATGCCGGCCTTCGGCCAACAGCTGCCGGGCGACGTGAAAGCCGATGAAGCCCGCCGCACCCGTGACCAATATTGCCTGATCTGACATCACGCCTCCGCTGCATCGGTTCGTCGATCTTCGCGCCAGCCAGTGCCTCTATTACCCGCCGCGTCAAGGGTGTCGCAATATCCGATTGCGCGGCTATTGTCAGATCGGCTGCAAGATCATACCAAGGCGCCCAATTGCGCTGTTCCCTGAAACCAACCAAGCGCGGGCGAAATGCGTCGGATTCTGCTCTCGACGGTAAAAATTCTGATCTCCCTGGTGCTGCTCTATCTGGCGCTGCGCAAGGTCAATCTCGCCGATCTCGCTTCGCGCATCAATGTCGCGAGCCTGGGCTGGATCGGCATGGCGATCGCCATGACGTTTTTGCAGATTTTTATCGGGGTCCTGCGGTGGCGCGAGATCAGCGCCGAGTGCCGCGCTCCGCTGTCGACAAGGCAGGCCATGCGGTTCAACCTGATCGGAACATTCTTCAACCAGACCCTCCCCTCCTCGATCGGCGGCGATGCGGTGCGGCTCTGGCTGGTGGCGCGCGGAGGCGCCGGATGGCGCGCGGCGACCTATTCGATCTTCGTCGACCGCGCCATCGGTCTTATTGCGCTTTCGATCATCATCGTTGCCAGCCTGCCATGGAGCTATCGCCTGATTGGCGACCCGCAGGGCCGGACCGCGTTGTTGTTCGTCGACTTCGCCGCGCTCGCCGGCGGCGTGGGGTTTCTCGTTCTCGGCATCTTGCCGTGGCCCTGGCTCAAACACTGGTGGGGCACGCATCACCTTCACGCCTGCGCCGTGATCGCCAACCGTGTGATCTTCAGCCGGAAGCACGGTCCGAAAATCGCGGTGCTGTCACTGCTGGTTCACGTTCTCGCCGTCGTCATCGCTTGGTGCGTGGTGCAGTCGATCGCGGCGCCGGTCGGGTTCGGCCAGATCTTTCAGCTGGTGCCACCGGTCATGCTGATCACGATGCTGCCGATCTCGATCGCGGGCTGGGGCGTCCGCGAAGCCACCATGGGGCTGGCGTTCGGATATGCCGGGCTGATGACGAATGAAGGCGTGAACGTCTCGCTGTTGTTTGGCGCGGTATCCTTCATCGTCGGCGCGTTCGGCGGACTGGTCTGGATTGCCAGCGCCGAAAAAGCCGCGCAGGACTCGGCGCCGATCGGAGTCCCTGAATAGCGGGCATTTGCGCAATTGCTCTACGGTTGCGTGTCTTGACGAAATCGGGCCTTGTCAATCTTATAATTCCGACAAGCTGGCGCATACTAACCCGGATCACGTCACGAGCTATCAATGAGGATCAGCGTCATCACGGCCAGCTACAATTCTCAGGCGACTATCGGCCGCACCATCGAGTCATTTCTTGAACAAACTCATCCCGAAAAAGAGATGCTGATAGTTGACGGGGCATCCAACGATTCAACCTTGAAGATCGTCGAATCGTTCGGCTCCGGCGCAATACGGGTGCTCTCGGAGCGGGACAAAGGCGTATACGACGCCATGAACAAGGGCCTGCGCTTGTTTCAGGGCGACGCGGTGGGCTTCCTCAATTCGGATGACACATTCCACGACAGTACCGTGCTGGCCAGCATCGCCAAGGCGATGGAGGAATCAGACATCGTCTATGGCGACCTCAATATGGTCACCGATCACCGCACGAAAAAGCTCGTCCGTTTATGGCGCGGCGGAAAGTTCGGCCGCTATTCGTTTCAGCTTGGCTGGGTCCCGCCGCACCCAACCTTCTACATGCGCAAAGAGGTGGCGCGGAACGTCGGCGACTACGATCTCAGCTACGTCACGACCGCGGATTATGATTACATGCTTCGGGCGCTTGCGCTCAACGACTTCAGAGTACGGTACCTCCCGCGCGTGATCGCCGACTTCCAGATGGGCGGCATTAGCACGCGCGGCTTGGGCGTCACCATCAGGGGAAATCTGGACTGTCTGCGCTCGCGGAGGGCGCACTTGAATGCACCGATCGTCGATGCCGCATTCTTCCTGCGCTTTGTCAGACGATTTTTTCAGCTGCGCTAGAGCATGATCCGGAAAAGTGGGTACCGGTTTTCCCTTAGCTAACAAACGCGGAACGCGTTTGCGCGGAGATCATGCTCAAACAAAGAGATAGAGCGAGATGACGATTCGAAGAAAAGTCATCACGCTCTAGCCGGGACGTCGGCGGCGAATCGGAAAAACCTCATTCGGCCGCGGCGTTCGCGGCGAATTCCGGAACGGCATCCTTCAGGACGGCCTTGATGGTGGTGCGATCGTCTTTCACGATCGCCTGCTCCAGGGCGGCGGTCCATTTCCGCAGCGCGTGCATCGGCGGTTCGTTGGGCTTGGCGGCCATGATGCCGGCAATACCGATCTCGACCGTTGGCTCCTCGTTCGCAAACAGGATTTCGTTGAGGCGCTCCCCGGGACGCATGCCGGTGAAGACGATTTCGATATCATAGCCGGGCTGCAGGCCGGAAAGGCGGATCATCCGTTCGGCCAAATCGACGATCTTCACCGGCTGTCCCATGTTTAGGACGTAAACCGAAACGTTGGAGCGCTCCGGCGCCAGCGCGTGGGTCGCCGCCGTAATCACGAGGTCGCAGGCTTCGCGGATGGTCATGAAATATCTGACCATGTCGGGGTGGGTGACCGTCACCGGTCCGCCCACCTCGATCTGCGCCTTGAACTTCGGGACGACCGATCCGTTCGACGCCAGCACATTGCCGAACCTGACGGAAATCAGCCGCATCGGCGGCTTGCCGCCAGCCTGAACCGCCAGATCGTGATCGAGCGCCTGGCAGTACATCTCGGCAAAACGCTTGGTCAGACCCAGCATCGAGACCGGCTCGATCGCCTTGTCGGTCGAGATCATCACCATTGCCTCGGCGCCCGCCGCGACGGCCGCGTCGGCGACGTTGATCGAACCAAAAATGTTGGTCTTGACCCCCTCGCTCCAGTCGCGTTCAAGAATCGGCACATGCTTCAGCGCCGCGGCATGAAACACGAGGTTCGGCTTGAATTCCTTCATCAAGCGCAGGATACGCTCGCGATCGCGGATATCCGCAATCCGCCCCTCGATCGAGGCGCTGCTGCCGTGCGCGGCGAGGGCTTCGGTCACCGCGTACAGGGCGGGCTCCGAGTGCTCGATCACCAGAAGCCGCGCCGCGCCGAACGTCACGACGCGCTCGCAGATTTCAGACCCGATCGAACCGCCGCCGCCGGTGACGATCACCGCCTTGTTCTTCACCAGCGCCTCGAGCCGCGCGTAATCGATGCTTTCGCTGGGACGCAGCAACAGATCCTCGACCGCCACGGCCGTCAGCCTCGGAACGTCTCCGCTCTCCAGCGACGGCAGCCGGCTGACGATCAGCCCGAGCCGCTTCGCCCGCATCAGAATCGACTCCGGGTGCGCCTCGGGATCGAAGGCCGACGGCATCATCACCACGCGCGCGATCGGTTTGTTGCGCCGTGAGAAATCGCCGATCACGCCCTCGATGTCGTCGATGCCGCCGAGCACGGGAATATTGCGAATGAGCTGGCCGCGGTCCGAGCTCGAGGGCGACAGCACGCCGATGGGCCAGATCCGCTTGACCGCACCGCTTTCGATGCCGCGCAAGAGGATTTCGGCATCCGCGGCTCGGCCGACCAGCAAGGCCGGAGAGGCATCTTCAACGCGGGCGTGGTGGCGCACGCGGGTGTAGCGGAAATAACGGTAGGCAAGGCGCAAGGCGCTCAGAAAGGAAACCTCGAGGAACCAATAGAGGACGATCGTCACCTTGCCGAGAAAAAACGCACCACGAACGTTCGGCGCAACGAGGACATAATCGAGTACCAAAAGCGCGGCGGTCAGCGCAGTGGCCACGCGCAGGATGTTGACGGCATCCGGCAACGAGATGAACCGCCATTTCGCGGTGGTCAGGTTGAAGAGGTAGGAAACGGCGACGCTGAAGACGAGGAAATAAGGCAGCATGCGCAGCAGCAGCGGCAAGCGGACGAAAAAGCCTTCGCCGCCCTCGAAGCGCAGATAGAAGGCGACAAACAGCGCCGCCGCCGTCGCGATGACGTCATGGGTGGCGATCAGGAAGTTGCGCAAGGTGAGATGCGAGAAACGCGTCATTCAAGCGGCCGATGGGTCGGGAATCCGGGTTACGACAACATTCCCGCGCTGCTGATAGCTCATCTCGCGTACCCTTGCCAGCGCCGGCAGCTTCGGGAGCATGATTCGGAAAAGCCTGCCCCGCACTTGATGCGGGGTGAGCCCCGGTTTTCCGAAAAGATCATGCTCAAACAACAAGCTAGAGCGCGATGATGACTCATCCCGAACTCATCGCGCTCTAGGAACTCGCCGCTCGCTCGGCCGAACGCGCCTTGAGCACCATTCCACCGGCGACGCCGACGCCGAGCACGTACATCCATCCCTCGTGGAAATCAAAAATGTGAGAATTGAACAACGAGGTGAAAATATTCTGCACGACCACCAGCAGTCCGACCCAATTGGCCGGACCGGCGCCGCGAAACAAAAGCAGATGCAACAGCCACATTGTGTAGAGGACGACGATGCCGAGCGCGCCCCACTGCACCGCCACATTGAGCGTCTGATTGTGGGGATTTCCGATCACTTGGCTGGCGGCAAGCCCGGCAGGACCGGTCGCAGCCTGCTCGAAAAGGCCTCGGGTCGATCCGGTGCCGTGACCGATCACGGGAGCCTAATCGCGGGTGAACGTCGTGACTGTCCGTTGCAACTGCGGCGAGGAGGCCCAAGCGATCGCGGCGAGCACCGCGGCCGAACAAAGGATCATCAGGTTGGTCCGCCATCTCAAATGCAACAGGCCGAACACAGCCAGCATGATCGGCATGGTGACCAACGCGGTTCGCGAAACAATCACGAACGCCATGGTCGCGACGAAGCTCAACGAAAGCGCGCCAAGCAGGAGTGCCGGCCAGATTCTCCTCGCGCGGAGCAGCATGATGATCGGATAGGCCAGCACCACCGCGCACAGCGCGAATTCCTGGCTTTGATCGATATAGTTCTTCACGAAAATGCCGCGCGAGGCTTCCGCCGCGGGCTTGAGCGACAGGCCGGGATCGAATGCAACGATCCACGACATCGGCACCATCAGCGCACAGGATGCGAGAAAGGCGACGAAAATCGCAAGGCCGCGCTCGGAGCGCTCGAAATGATAGAACAGAAGCGGCAGCACCAGCAGTTTTGCGGTCGGAGAAATGGCGTAAAGCCGCGCGCCCCATGCAGCGTCGGACCATAACGTTCCGACCAGCGCCAGTACGAACAATGCAATCGGCACCGCGCTGATCGGACGTCTCAGCGACCGCAGCAGCGCCTCGATGTCGAGGAACGGCCCCATCGCCACCAGCATGGCGATTGAGAAGATCCCGACCAGCGACGTTGACCAGGGCAATGTGATCGCGATCAGGATCGCGAAGACATCCACCGTGCTGCTCCACGCGGCCGGCCGGCGCCACAGCCTGACCTGTGGCGTCAAGGTCGAATGTCCGTCGATCGCCGTCACCTCTTGCCCCCCGCGCGATTCATGAGCGATGTCATGCTGAAGTCGAGCTAAGCATCAAAATCAAACATCCGCACGGCCACATTGCGGCGTCAGCGATAGCGATCGGCGCGATCAAGATAGCCTTTGACGTAAAGCCCGACCGCGTCTTCCAACGTCGTGAAGCCGCCGTTATAGCCGGCACCACGCAGCCGATCGACCTCGCTCTGGGTGAAGTATTGGTAGCTGCCGCGGATCTGGTCCGGCATGTCGATATATTGGATATTCGCCTCTGCGCCGAGCGCGGCATAAGCCGAGAGCATCAAATCCCTGAAGCTGCGCGCCTTGCCGGTGCCGACGTTGAAAAGCCCGCTGACGGAGGGTGTCGCGAGCAGCCACATCATCACCCGCACCACATCATCGACATAGATAAAGTCGCGCCGCTGATCGCCATCTTCGATCCCGGCGCGATGGGATTTGAACAGCTGCACGCCGCGCCCGGACTTGATATCGTCGAAACGCCGCGCCAGCACGCTCATCATGGCGCCCTTGTGGTATTCGTTAGGGCCGAACACGTTGAAGAATTTGAGGCCCGCCCATTGCGGCGGCAGCTTCTCGCCTTTCTCAGTGCGCGCGGCGACCGCCATGTCGAACAGATGCTTGCTCCAGCCGTACAGATTCATCGGCCGCAATGTCTTCAGCGCCGCGAGCGCGGGGGCGTCGGAAAACCCCTCCGCGCCGTCGCCATAGGTCGCGGCCGAGGATGCATAGATGAACGGCGTCGAGCTCGCCGTACACCAGTCGAGCAGCCGCATCGACAGGCGAAAATTGGTCTCGATGACAAGATCGCCGTCGCTCGCCGTGGTCTCCGAGATGGCGCCGAGGTGAATGACGGCATCGAGCCGCCGCCCTTTCAGCCAGTCCGGCAACGCGGCCGGAGGGACGATGTCGGCGAGCTGACGCTTGGCGAGATTGCGCCATTTGCCATCAAAACCAAGAACATCGCAGACCACGACGTCGGCTCGGCCGGCGTCGTTCAACGCGGCCACGACATTCGACCCGATAAAACCGGCTCCGCCGGTCACCAGCAACATTCGTTCCTTGATTCCGTTGGTTGGCCCTGATTGGTGAGGCCCTGCCTAGCGCATGGATCGGCAAAGTGTAAGCAGTTTGGCGAAGATCATCAGCTCAAGCCTTTAGGCCTGCGTTCTCCCCAGCAAGTCTTGCTGATCGCGCGGCCCCGCCTGGTAGCATGACCCGGAAAAGCATGCCCAAAAGCACGCCCCAAAAGCACGCCCTGGGCTATGACGCGGTTCGGACCTTAGATGAACGCCCGCCCACGCCGCTTTACCTCGCGACGGCGAGCGGCTACCGACAGATTTGGCCAGAGCGCGATGAGTTCGGGATGAGTCATCATCGCGCTCTAGCTTGTTGTTTGAGCATGATCTTTTCGGAAAACCGGTGCCCACTCTTCCGGATCATGCTATAGCGGTCAGGCAGCTAAAGAGTGAATATTAATTCAATACATTCCGGATGGATCGAGGACCCGGACGATATCCGTCCGATTCTGATCGTCCCCTATATGTGGATCGGCGATTTCGTCCGCGGCCATACGGTGGTACGGGTGCTGAAGCAGCGCTGGCCGAACCGTCCGGTCGATCTCCTGACCACCTCTCTCTGCGCCCCGCTGGTCGATTACATGCCCGGCGTGCGCGCGGGGGTCGTTTGCGACCTGCCGCGCAGCCGGCTGGCGCTAGCCAAGCAATGGAACCTGGCGGCGCTGTTTCGCGCACGGGGTTACCGGACGGCGCTGATCCTGCCCCGGACCTGGAAATCGGCCCTGGCTCCAGCGCTGGCGGGCATCCCGGAACGAATTGGGTTCGTCGGCGAGGCCCGGTTCGGGCTGCTCAACCAATGGCGCTGGGGCGAGAGCGCCCTGCCCCGCTTCATCGACAAGAATGCCGCGTTGGCGCTGCCGGATGGGGCGCCGCTGCCGCCGGGATGGCCCGTGCCGCAGCTTCGGGTTCCCGGCGCCGAAACCGATCGCTGGCGGCAGGCCAACGGACTTGGCAGCGGCACCGCCGTGGCGCTGGCGCCGGGCTCGGTAGGCGCCTCGAAGCGCTGGACCTATTATCCGGAGGCAGCGCGGCGTATCGCCGAAAAGGGCCTGGACGTCTGGGTGGTCGGCGGCCCCGGCGAAAAGGCGCTGGCCGCGGAGATCGTTGCCGCCGGAGGGCCGCGCGTCCGCGACTTGACCGGAACGGATTTGCGCAACGGCATGTTGGCGATGGCGGCCGCGCGGCTTGCGATCTCCAACGATTCCGGCCTGATGCATGTCGCGGCCGCCCTGGGCACGCCCACCATGGGTATTTTTGGGCCGACCAGCCCCTATCACTGGGCGCCGCTGAACGGCCTGGCGGCCACCGTTTTGACCAAGACCCACGTGCCGTGCCAGCCCTGCCACCGCCCGGTCTGCAGCATGAACGACCACCGCTGCATGCGCGACATTCCGGCGTCCGACGTCGTTGCCATCGCCTTGCGCGGGCTCGACGAAGCTAGAGCATGATCCGGAAAAGCATGCCCTCGGGCTACGACCCGATGGGTGGGTACCGGTTTTCCGAAAAGATCATGCTCAAACATTGATGTCGCACGCACCGCGCCTTGACCGCTTGCCCCCGAGATCACGAGGGCCGTTGTCATGAACGGAATTTTGCGAGTTGCAACGGCGGCGCGTCGCGATGTGTGATCGCTCAGACGAGCGTGCGATAAACGCCGGCGATCCGGCTGGCCTCGACGTCGAGGCTGAAGTTCTCGAGCACGCGCTGCCGCGCCCGCGCGCCCATGGCGGCCGCGGCCGTGCAATCGCGCATCAGGGGCTCGAGCGCCGCGGCCAGCGCGTCGGCGTCTCCCGGCGGCGTCAGCACGCCGGTGACGCCATCCTCGACGACCAGCTCGGCCGCGCCCGCCCGCGACGCCACCAGCGCTGCACCCGCCGCCATCGCCTCGATCAGCGTCAATCCAAACCCTTCGTTGCGCGAGGTGAAGGCGTAGATCGTCAAGCGCTGGTACCAGCGCTGCACCTCCTCGATGGCGAGTTCCCCGGTGATGACGATACGCGACGTAAGACCCGCGGCCGCGATCCGCCGCTTCAGATCGTCTGCAAACGCCGTTTGGTCGGCCGTGATCGCGCCCACCATCACGGCGGTGAAATCGCCATAGCGCGGCAATAGCCTGCACATTGCGTCCACAAAGACATCGCTGCCCTTCTGTGCCCGCACCCGGCCGAAACAGCCGATCGCGTAATGCCCCGGCAAGCCGCTTTGCGCGAATGCCGCCGCGCGATCGAACGGCGGCGCATAGATTTCGGTATCGACACCGTGCGGGATCACGGTTGCTTCGCGCTTGAGGTAGGACGCCGAGAGCTCGCTGGTCGCGATGATCGCATCCATCCGCCGGATCAGCCAGCGCGTGATCCAGCTATGGTGCCGCTGCGCGGCGGACGTGAACACGAGCTTCAAGGGCCAACCGAGAGCACGCAGCAAGACGCCCGCGATCATCTCGTTGTTGCGCCGCGCATGCCAGATCAGAGGGACGCGGCGGCGCCGCAGTTTCACAAGATCCGCCACGCCCATCCGCGCGATGCCAAGGGGCGCATCCGAGCCGAACCATGCCGCGCGGAAAAGTCTTGCCAGTTTCGGCGCGACCATGCGGTTGGTCGCGGTGACGCCGGAATAGCGCCTGTGCAGATTGGGCACGATCAGTTGCAGATCATCGGCAAGATTGGTCTCGATCGGCACTTGAGGCGCTCCGTTTCGCGCATTCCCTATACGCAACATTAAGTATAGCCGCCAGTTCGCCCACGCTGAAAACACTGTCTTCACTGCCCAGCCGATAGCATCGATGCTTTCTCGGAGGACAGGTTAGACCATGACCGTGCTTGTCACCGGCGGCGCCGGCTATATCGGAAGTCATATGGTTCGGGCGCTTCACGAGGCGGGCGAAAGCGTCATCGTGATCGATAACCTGTCGACCGGCTTTTCCGCCTTCCTGCCCGAGGGCGTCCCGCTGTTCGTCGGCGACGCCGGCGACCAGACCCTTGTCGCCGGCGTCATCGCCCAGCATGGCGTCGAGAGCATCGTTCACTTCGCGGGCTCCATCGTCGTGCCGGAGTCGATGCGCGATCCGCTCGGCTATTACCGCAACAACACCATGACGACGCAGAGCCTCTTGAACGCCGCGGTGAAGGGCGGCGTCAATCGTTTCATCTTTTCGTCGACGGCCGCGGTGTATGGCAATCCCGACCAGGTGCCGGTGCCCGAGAACGCGCCGACGCGGCCGTTGTCGCCCTATGGCTCCTCGAAGCTCATGACCGAAATCATGCTGCATGACGTGGCCTCCGCGCATGACATGCAGTACGTGGTGCTGCGCTATTTCAACGTCGCGGGCGCCGATCCCTTGGGCCGCATCGGCCTTGCGACGGTCGGCGCGACGCATCTTCTGAAGATCGCGGTCGAAGCCGCGACCGGACAGCGCGCCAAGATCGACGTGTTCGGCACCGACTATCCGACGCCGGACGGAAGCTGCATCCGCGATTTCATCCATGTCAGCGATCTCGCGCAGGCGCATCGCGCGGCGCTGTCCTATCTGCGCGACGGCGGCGCGTCCATGACATTGAACTGCGGCTATGGCCGCGGCTACTCCGTGCTGGAGACCATCGAGGCGGTGCGGCGCGTCTCCGGGCGGAACTTCGCGGTCCAATACGCCCCCCGCAGGCCAGGCGACATCATGGCCATGGTCGCCGACACCGGCCGCATCCGCGGCGTGCTGGACTGGACGCCGCGATACGACAATCTCGAAACCATCGCGACCCATGCGCTGGCCTGGGAATGGAAACTGTTCCGCGAGCGCCAGGGCGACCTCCCGCGCGCGGTCTCTGCCTAGAATCGCGCACGCCGCAACCGATTAAATAGACTTGAAAAACCCCGACTTAGCGGGCAATGAGCGGCTTGACGCGCGCTCCGCCCCTGCCGGCGCCGTCGGGGAACAGGGATGGCCGACTTTCCGAAGAAGATCAGCGACGATCCCTATGGCGCCGCGATCCTGATCCGCCGGCTGGTGATGGAACAGGGGATCGCCTATTGGCGACGCTACCTGACCGCTTTCCTGCTCATGGGCGTGGCGGCCGGCGCAACCGCGGGTTCGGCCTACATTCTGGGTCAGGTGATCAACCAGGCTTATGTGGCAAAGAACGTTCCCGGCATCGCCATTCTTTCTGGCGTTACGGTTGTTCTGCTCTTCATCAAAGGCGTGGCGACCTACGGCCACATGGTGATCCTGTCGAAGATCAGCAACGCCATTCTCGCCAACAGCCAGCGGCGGCTGTTCGCCAAGCTGATGAGCGAGAGCATCGGTTTCTTTTCCGAGCGGCATTCGTCCGAATTCCTGGCGCGGCTGACGGCCGGGGCCAAATCCATCACCGATGTCCTGAACATGCTGATCAATGCCGTCGGGCGCGATCTGTTGATGTTGATCAGCCTGATCGCCGTGATGGTGATGCAGGATCCGCTGATGTCGTTGCTCGGACTTGTGACGGTGCCGCCGGCGATGCTCGTGATGCGCAAGCTGGTGAAGCGCATCAAGGGTCTCGCCTATCACCAGTTCACCGGCACCGCCGACATCCTGGAAACCATGCAGGAATCGCTGCAGGGCGTGCGTACGGTCAAGGCCTTCACGCTGGAAGAGACCATGCAGCGGCGCATCGACGAAAATATCGCCGTCGTCGAACGCAACGCTAACAAGATGGCGCGGGTTGCCAACCGCTCAAACCCGCTGATGGAGATGCTCGGCGGCTTCGCGGTGGCCGGCTGCCTGCTCTATGGCGGCTACAGCGTGGTCGCGCTCGGCGCCACCCCCGGCCAGTTTTTTTCCTTCATGTCGGCCTTCCTGCTGGCGACCGAGCCGGCCAAGCGCCTGGCGCGGTTGAACATCGACTTGAACAGCCAACTGGTCGGCGCGCGCATGCTGCTCGAAGTCGTCGACAGTCCGGCGAGCGAGCTCGCCGATGACGACAAGCCGACACTGAAATTGACCGAGGCGAGCATCGAATTGCGCAATGTCAGCTTTGCCTATCGCGCGGGCGAGCCCGTGCTGCATCGCATGAGCTTCGTCGCCGAGCCCGGCAAGGTGACGGCGCTGGTCGGTCCGTCCGGCGGCGGCAAGTCCACGGTGCTGGCGCTGCTGCTGCGGCTCTACGAGGTGAGCCAGGGCGACATCGTAATCGACGGTCAGGCGATCTCCGCGGTCTCGCGCAACTCGCTGCGCCGCCAAACCGCCTATGTCGGCCAGGACGTCTATCTGTTCCGCGATACCATCGGCGCCAACATCGGCTTCGGCAAGATCGGCGCTACCCAGGACGAGATCGTGGCCGCGGCGAAGGCGGCCTGCGCGCACGAGTTCATCATGGGTTTCCCACTCGGCTACGACACCCCGGTCGGCGAGCACGGCGCGAAACTCTCCGGCGGCCAGCGCCAGCGCATCGCGGTGGCGCGGGCGCTGATCAAGAACGCGCCGATCATCCTGCTCGACGAAGCAACCGCGGCGCTGGATTCCGAGTCCGAAAAGCAGGTGCAGGAGGCGATCGAGCGTCTCTGCCAGAACCGCACCACCATCGTGATCGCCCACCGCCTGCACACTATCATGCACGCCGACGCGATCCTGGTGGTCGAGGCCGGCGAGATCGTCGAGCGCGGCCGGCACGACGACCTGCTGCGCCGCGGCGGCCGCTACGCGTCCTTCTTCCGCCTGCAGCACCGCGAGACGGCCACACTAGCCCCGATCAGCGCAACCGCGTAAATACGCCTTTGGATTTCCTTCGCTAACCCCCACCGAGACCTGTTCATGAACGCCACATCCTTCGTCATCCCCGCCCCGCCGCAGGCTGCGATCCCGGTCGCTGGCGAATCGAAATCGTTCCCGGTTCGGCGCATCTGGTGCGTCGGGCGCAACTATCTCGAGCATATCCGGGAGATGGGAAATGATGAGCGTGCGCCGCCGTTCTTCTTCGCCAAGCATGCCGACATGCTCGAGCCCGACGGCGCCACCATCCCCTATCCGCCCCTGACCAAGGATCTGCATCACGAGGTCGAGCTGATTGTCGCAATGAAGAGCGGCGGGCTGAACATTCCCGCCGACAAGGCACTCGACCATGTCTACGGCTACGCGGTCGGCATCGACCTGACGCGGCGCGACCTGCAGCAGGCCGCGCGCAAGAAAGAGCGGCCGTGGGAGATCGGCAAATCCTTCGACCATTCCGCGCCCTGCTCGGCGCTGCAGCCGGCCTCCAAGATCGGCCACCCCGCCAAAGGCAAGATCTGGCTCTCGGTCAATGGCACCGAACGGCAGAAGGGCGATTTGACCGAACTGATCTGGAGCGTGCCGGAAATCATCTGGCAGCTCTCCCAGCAGGTCGAGATCGGCGCCGGCGATATCGTCATGACGGGAACGCCGGCCGGCGTCGCCGCGCTGTCGCCCGGCGACAAGATCGAATGCGGCGTCGACGGCATCGGCACACTGAAGTGCGCGATCGGCGAGCCCGCCTGACCGGAGACTGGAAGCATGTAGGGCGGACTACTCATCCGCCCTACAAGCTGGCCGTATTGCTCGATCACCTCAAAGCGGATGCGACGATGAGGCCGAGGACGGCGAAGGTCAGCGTATATTTGAGCGCGTAGTAGGCCTTGCGGTTCCACTGTTTGACGCGGCGGCTGGCCAGGTGGATATCGTAGAGCCCGCCGAACACCGTGTTGAGCACGCCGACATGCTCACCATCGACGTTCTGGGTGGCTGAGGCCTTGACGATGTGGTGGCTGACCCAGCGATTGATTGCAGTCATAAACCCATACTTCATCGGCCGTTCGATATCGCAGAACAGGATGATGCGATTGACGTCCGTCGCATTCTCGGCGCTGTGGATGAAGGTCTCGTCGAACATGAAGGCCTCCCCATCGCGCCAGACGCATTCCACGCCATCGACCAGGATACGGCATTTGTTCGAATTGGGAGTAACCAGCCCGAGGTGATAACGCAGCGAACCGGCAAAGGGATCGCGATGGGCCCCGAGCTTGCCGCCCGGCGGCAGCATCGCAAACATGGCGCCGTGGACATTCGGAATCGAATTCAAGAGTTCGACTGTCTTCGGGCATAGCGTGCGTGCCGACGGAAGAAAGTCATCGTACCACTTGAGATAAAAGCGCTTCCACCCGCTTTTGAAGAACGAATAAAAGCCCCAGTCATTGTTCTTCGCCGCTGCCCGGATGAACCCCTCGTCAAAGAGCCGCACCGCTTCGTCACGGATCGTCTCCCAATTGTCCCGGAGTTTTCTAAGTTCAGGAAAGCAGTCGACTGGAATCACCGGCTCGTTTGGAACGGCCGAGCCCGCGTACATCAGAACATTGTAAGGGGCGAGGTACGTCGAGTGATCACCGAGTTGACGCGCGATCCGAAGCCGCTGGCGACCGCGGAAATGCACATAAAGCGTGGATGCAGCGAGAAGATAAAGGCCGACAAGCTGCGGCGCGAGAAGCTGTTTCAGCATTTTCCTTTCCTTTGACCGTGGCCCGCCAACGCGGTGGCCCATGGCGGATGATCTCGCACAAGCCAATTCCGACGGGCAAATTTCCAAACCCAACCCTGAAGACGCGTGTCCTATCGCACTACCACAACCGAAAAGGTCGCTGCACCCCCGGCAGGAAATATCGGCAATTTCGGAGTGCGATTTTTCCTTTGAGGGGCCCGGCCGCAACAGTCGAGGTGCTCGAGGTCCCGATCGGGAGGGCGCTGGGCGCCTCAAATTCGATAGGAAAATCAGGGTCTCGAAGGCGGTTCGGGGCCTTTCTTATGGTCGTTCAGTATCTTGGTCCGGATCCTGGCTCAGTATCTTGGCTCAAATATCTTGGCCTTCAGCTCCGCGCCAATGCCTGCAGACCCTTGAAGGTCAGGCGCTTGGGGTCCCTGACGCCGGCAAGGTAGAGCTTGCGGATGAAAGCGGTGACCGCATCACGATCGCAATCGGTCAACACGACCACGGCGTCGACCGCAATTCTCATGGCTTCCATGGGCTTTCTCTATCAGCAGCCTCGAAAGCCGCAGCCTAGGCGTATTCTGGTTAATCCGGCGTTAACCGTCTGGGCAAGATGGCCGATTCGCGGGACAGCGCGAATACGTGAAACAACGGATGGAGCCCCCACCCCGATTGCCCACATGTGAACGGCCCCTTCTATCTCGCGATGCTCAAAGGCACGGATTGGCCGTGCGGAGGATGCTTTAGGACGCCGTAGACGCTTGCCCTCTCATCTTATTACGGCGCTGGATGGATTCTTTTGCAGCGAGGGTTCCGGCAGCGATTCGCCCGCACCCGCGCTTTCACGCGCCCGTCACGAATATTGCATCACTCCGTCGTCGACCTTGCCGAAGCGAAGCGAGACGATGTCGAGCGCGTAGTTCTGATAGAGCCGCCATGGCCGCTTCGAGCCTTGCTTGGGCATTTTCGCGATCGAACGCTGCACATAGCCGGACGTGAAATTGAGCGACGGCATCGGCTCGATGGTCGGATCGCAGTTATGCGGCACGCACTGCTTGTAGCCGTGCCGGTCCATGTAATTGATCAGCCGGCAGACATATTCGCAGGTGAGGTCGCATTTCAGCGTCCATGAGGCGTTGGTGTAGCCGAACGCGGAAGCAAGATTGGGCACGTCCGAATACATCATGCCCTTGTAGTTCAGCGTTGTCGCGAAATCGACCGGGCGGCCGTCGACGCTGATGTCGAGACCACCGAGCACCTGGAGCACGAGGCCGGTGGCGGTGATGATGATGTCGGCTTCCAGCTCACTGCCGTCCTTCAGACGGATGCCGTCTTTCGTGAAACGATCGATCTCGCAGGTCGCGACGGACGCGCGCTTGTCGCGGATCGCCTTGAACAGGTCGCCGTCCGGCACCAGGCACAGCCGCTGATCCCAGGGATTGTAGCGCGGCGTGAAATGCGTCGCGATGTCGTAGTCCGGCCCGAGCGCCATCCTGACGCCGCCCAGAATCAGGTTCTTCACCTGCGCGGGCTTGCGCCGAGAGAGCTGAAAGAAATACATGCCGAACAGCACGTTGCGCCAGCGGATCAGGTGATAGGCGAGCCGCGTCGGCAGATTGCGTCGCAATTTGTTGGCGAGCGGGTCCTGTGCCGGGCGCGACACAACATAGGTCGGCGAGCGCTGCAGCATGGTGACATGGGCCGCACGCTTGGCTATTTCCGGCACCAGCGTCACCGCGGTCGCCCCCGAGCCGATCACCACCACGCGCTTGCCGGCGTAGTCGAGGTCCTCGGGCCATTGCTGCGGATGGATGATGCGGCCGGCGAAATCTGGCGTGCCGGCAAATTCCGGCGTGTAACCCGCCTCGTATTTGTAATAGCCGGAGCACATGAATAGGAAATTGCAGGTGAAACGCACGATCTCGATTGCAGTTCCCTGCGCCCCCTCGCCCACCATGCGCTCGGCCTCCACCGTCCAGCGCGCGTCTGATGTCGACCAGGAGGCGCGCTTGACGCGATGGCGAAAGCGGATCTTCTTGTCGATGCCGTTTTCAATCGCGGTCTCGCGGACATAGTTCAGAATCCGCGGGCCGTCGGCGATTGCCTTCGGCTCGGTCCACGGCTTGAACGAATAGCCGAGCGTGAACATGTCGCTGTCGGAGCGGATGCCGGGGTAGCGAAACAGATCCCAGGTGCCGCCGATGCAGTCGCGCCCTTCGAGGATGACAAAGCTCTTGCCCGGGCATTTCCGCTGCAGATGAAAACCGGCGCCGATGCCGGAGAGCCCGGCGCCGACGATCAGCACGTCGAAATGGTTGGATTCGGTCGGCTCCATGGGATCGATTAGCGACTAAGCCCAGCGGAAAATCAACCGGCAAAAGCACCCCTCGATACCTTCCTGGCTCGGCGCTCGCCTCCTGCACGGGCTTCGCAGATTTGACGCGGCGCGGTCTCGACGATACTGTATCAACCTTTGATTGCAGATATTTCAAGGGCAGATATTTCAAGGAATGACTCCCGAACAACGGGAGCAACCGCGTTGCATGGCCGAGGACACGATGACCAACACGGATGAGTTCAGTGGCCCGTCCGGTCCGGTTTCGCAGACGGCGCCAGTGAGCGACCCAGCGCCCGCATGGCAGACTCATTTGCTTGGGGTCTGCTTTCTGATTTACGCATTTCTTGTCTTCTACCTTCTGGTGACGACCTGGCCTGTTCTCGTCTCTGAAACCAGTGCACCCAAAGTATTCACATTCAAGCCGTTCCGATTCCTTGGACTCGGACCATATAATTGGGCCACTGATCTGCGCATGCTGCTGACGGTGATCCTCGCGGGCGCCGTCGGCAGCCTCATTCATACGCTCACGTCATTCGGCGATTATGTCGGCAATCGCAGACTTGGCTCAAGCTGGATGTGGTGGTTCGTTCTGCGAACGCCGATCGGCGTTTCGCTTGCAATCGTGTCCTACCTCATTCTTCGCGGCGGTCTGATCGCGCCGACGCTTCACGCGCCGAAAGATGCCCAGGATCTGCAGGACGCCACCATCCTGCTCAACCCGTATGGGATCGCTGCATTTGCCGCGCTGGCCGGCATGTTCTCAAAACAGGCAACCGACAAATTCCGCGAGGTGTTTGAAACCCTGTTCACCACCAAGAAGGCGGTCCCGCGCAACGAGCCCCTGGCAGGCAAACCAACTCCTACGGTCGATCCCCAGAAGCTGACGGTTGGTAACCCTCAAGTCTTGACGGTCACGGGAAGCGGATTCGACAGAGACATAACGGCGTCCATTGATGGCAAACCACGCGCGGTGGAGTGGATCAGCGACACGCGAGTCAGGATCACGCTTGTCGCGGACGATGTCGCAACGGCCGGCAAGATCGAACTGCTGATCAGGAATGGCGAACGCGAGACGTTCGTCGTTCCGATCGAAGTTGTCGCACCGCCAGCGACGGCCAACCCTGCGTCTAGAGCGTGATCCGGAAAAGTGGGTACCGGTTTTCCCTCGCGACAAACGCGGAACGCGTTTGCGCGGAGATCATGCTCAAACAAAAAGATAGAGCGAGATGACGATTCGAAGAAAAGTCATCACGCTCTAGAGGCTCACGCAATAGAGCCTTTTGTTCCGACGCGTTTTCTTCCCGCGAACCGGTACCCACTTCGCTCCAAAACGCGCTGGAACGACAGCAGAGCTGGGCTGGAATCCGCGTGCGCGCTTAAGAGAAAAGCCCCGGATCGCTCCGGGGCTTTGTCGATCGTGACGCCGTCTCAATACCGGTAATGATCCGATTTGAACGGGCCCTCGGGCTTGACGCCGATATAATCGGCCTGGTCCGGACGCAGCGTGGTGAGCTTCACGCCGATCTTGGCAAGGTGCAGCCGCGCCACCTTCTCGTCCAGCGCCTTCGGCAGCACATAGACCTTCTTCTGGTACTTGCCGTCCTTGTTGTTGGCGAACAGCTCGATCTGCGCCAGCGCCTGGTTGGTGAACGAGGCCGACATCACGAAGCTCGGATGACCCATGGCGTTGCCGAGATTCACGAGGCGGCCTTCCGAGAGCAGGATGATGCGGTGCTTGTCGGGGAATTCGATCTCGTCGACCTGCGGCTTGATGTTGGTCCATTTCAAATTGCGCAGATGCGCGATCTGGATCTCGTTGTCGAAATGGCCGATGTTGCAGACGATGGCGCGGTCCTTCATCGCACGCATGTGCTCGATGGTGATGATGTCCTTGTTACCGGTCGCGGTGACGAAAATGTCGGCGCGAGGCGCGGCGTCTTCCATGGTCACGACTTCATAGCCCTCCATCGCCGCCTGCCACGCGCAGATCGGGTCGACCTCGGAGACCATGACACGGCAACCGGCCTGGCGCAGCGAGGCCGCCGAGCCCTTGCCGACGTCGCCGAAGCCGGCAACCATCGCGACCTTGCCGGACATCATGACGTCGGTGCCGCGGCGGATGCCGTCGACCAGGGATTCGCGGCAGCCATAGAGGTTGTCGAATTTCGACTTGGTGACGCTGTCATTGACGTTGATGGCGGGGAACAAAAGCTTGCCCGTCTTTTCCATGTCGTAGAGCCGGTGCACGCCGGTAGTGGTCTCTTCCGAGACGCCTTTGATGTTCTTTGCAATCTCGGCGAAATAGCCCTTGGGCTTTTCTTTCAGGAGCCGCTTGATCAGCGCGAAGAAGACTTCTTCTTCCTCTGAACCGGGCTTGTCGAGAAACTTCACATCGCCCTGCTCGGCACGCAGGCCGTGATGCGCCAGCATGGTGGCGTCGCCGCCGTCGTCGAGGATCATGTTGGGCGTGCCGCCGCCGTGCCAGTCGAACAGCTTCGCGGTGTAGTCCCAGTATTCGGTGAGGCTCTCGCCCTTCACCGCGAACACGGGAATGCCGGCGGCCGCGATCGCCGCCGCCGCGTGATCCTGGGTCGAATAGATGTTGCAGGAGACCCAGCGGATGTCGGCCCCTAACGCTGCCAGCGTCTCGATCAGCACCGCGGTCTGGATCGTCATGTGCAGGGAGCCTGCGATGCGCGCGCCCTTCAAGGTCTGCTTCGGGCCATACTCCTCGCGCGTCGCCATCAGCCCGGGCATCTCGGTCTCGGCCAGCGAGATTTCCTTGCGGCCGAATTCGGCCAGCGAGATATCCTTGACGATGTAGTCGGTGAAGGCGGGCTTCTTGGCGGCGGCGGTCATGTAAGAAATCCTGTTCCTGAGAATGTCATTCCGGGGCGCGAAGCGAACCCGGAATCCAGAAGTTCGAGATTCCGGGTCTGCGCCTTGCGGCGCATCCCGGAATGACGTCGAAAAACTACACCGCGCGCTTGAGCGGTTCGACGAGGTCGGTCTTCTCCCAGGAGAAGCCGCCCTCATTGTCCGGCGTGCGGCCGAAATGGCCGTAGGCCGAGGTGCGCGCGTAGATCGGCCGGTTGAGGTCGAGGTGCTTGCGGATGCCGCGCGGCGTCAGGTCCATGGTTTCAGCTACGGCCTTCTCGAGCTTGTCCTCGGGCACCTTCCCGGTGCCGTGGGTGTCGATATAGATCGACAGCGGCCGCGCCACGCCGATCGCGTAGGCAAGCTGCAGGGTGCAGCGGCCGGCAAGCCCAGCGGCCACGATGTTCTTGGCGAGATAGCGCGCGGCGTAGGCCGCGGAGCGGTCGACCTTGGTCGGGTCCTTGCCGGAGAATGCGCCGCCGCCATGCGGGGCCGCGCCGCCATAGGTGTCGACGATGATCTTGCGCCCGGTGAGCCCGGTGTCGCCGTCGGGACCGCCGACATAGAATTTTCCGGTCGGATTGATGTGCCAGATGGTCTTGCCGTTGATCCAGTCCTTGGGCAGCGCCTCGCGAACATAGGGCTCGACGCGCTCGCGGACCTGGGCGGAGGTCATGTCCTCGACCAGATGCTGATGCGAGACCACGATCTCGCGGACCCCGACCGGCTTGCCGTTCTCATATTGCACGGTGACCTGGCTCTTGGAGTCCGGGCCCAGCACCTTCTCGCGGCCGGAGTGGCGGGCTTCCGAGATCAGCCGCAGGATCTTGTGGGCGTAGAAGATCGGCGCCGGCATCAGGTCCGGCGTCTCGTTGCAGGCATAGCCGAACATGATGCCCTGGTCGCCCGCGCCCTCTTCCTTGTTGGTGCCGGGCTGCAAGGCGTCCACGCCTTGCGCGATATCAGCCGACTGCGGATGCAGCAGGATCTCGATGTCGCAGGTCTCCCAGTGGAACCCGTCCTGCTCGTATCCAATGTCCTTGATCGCCTCGCGGACCACGCTCTTGATCTGCTCGTTGGTGACGGATTTGGGACCGCGGGTTTCGCCCGCGATCACCACCTTGTTGGTGGTGGCAAGCGTTTCGCAGGCCGCGCGAATCGCCCAGGGATCGACGCCCGCCTTCGGGCCCTCGCGGAAGAACAGATCGACGATCTCGTCCGAAATCCGGTCGCAGACCTTGTCCGGATGGCCCTCGGAAACCGACTCTGAGGTAAACAGATAAGACGCGCGCATCAAGCAACCCCCTATTTCCGCCCGAAGCCGGCGGTTCGTTTCGAATCATGATCCGGAATGTCAGTCCCGACGGCGCGAGATGACGTAGGATTCGTCGTAAAACCAAAGTCCGTTATGCTTACGCAGAACTTCCCTGGCGGCATCGAGAGTGCGGCCGCTTTCCGTCATTTCCGTCAACCGGTCGTCTTCGATCTGGGCGACATACACCGCCGCGTTCCATGCTGCAAAGGCCGTCGAGGTTCCGATCGCGCCGGTGACCTCGTTGGGAAGCGCTTCCATATCATAGCGGAAGACCGAGCGGTTATCGGCATAGGCGTTAAAATTCAGGTCCCGCCCGGCAGATCCCAGCTCATATTTCACCGCGCGCAATAGCTCATGACGGCTCACGGAGAAAGGATTTTCTCCCGGCCAGACCGCTTGGATCATTTCCAGGCCCGGATCCTGGCCGTGGGAGTGGATTCCAATCAGCCGCCCGCCGGCCCGCAGCGCCCGCGCCAAGGGTGCAATGATCCGCTTGGCGCGAAAATTCACCGAAGATTTAGCGCGATAGGGCTGAGACGCGATAATCAGGTCGAAATTGGCCTCGGTCCGACCAGCCCGGGGGATGATCGAATCGAGCAGGAACCGGTGGTCCTCGCGGTAGAGCACGACCGCCACCGGCCGCTCATAACCAGGCATGCCGGTGCGCGGGCTGACACTGGCCCGCCAGTTCTGCTCCAGAAAGGGCCGCAATTCGGCGATCTGGGCCTCGAATTCACCCGACGAAGCCCCACGCAACGCCACCTCATGCCAGATCATGCTGGCGGCGGCTGCGGGCGATTTCGGCGTCAGCCAGGGCGCTTCGGCGTAATACATGTTGGTCAGCACGAAAACGGTCGCCGGGTGCTCGAACAGGCGGTCCGGGACCTTTTCCAGGGTCAGCCGGACGTCCTCCAGGCTCAATTCCTTGCCGGCGATATAGAACGGCATGTGGGGGAAGCGGCCGTGCATCACGCGCATCACCCGCGCCAGCACCGTGCCGTCGCCGACGCCCGCGTCGAACACCCGCAAGCTTGGCGGCCTTGGATGGATGCTCGAAAGCTCCAGCCCAACCCGTTCTGCAGTCACCCGCTTCTCGCTGCAGGTGTGGACGAACAAGAGGTATTTCTGGCGGTTCTCGAAGAAGCGGAAATTGCTCCTCGGGTCGCGCTTTTCTGGCGGCACTTTCAGGCCCCGCTCCGGCAGCATCCCGCCTGGCGTCGAGGCCGCGATATAGGCCTGGATGCGGTCGAGCGTATCGATGGTGATGCGTTTGCCCTCGCGCAGGCGGTGCACCAGCTTGCCGTCATTGACCGCACGACGGCCGAAGGTCGATTCCGCCGTGTCCGACCGGCGGCAGAACTCCGATATCTGGCTCAGAATCTCGTCGTTTTTCATGGAATGGAGACTTGGGACGGGGGTGGGCAGCGACGGATTGGACAACCATCCTATCACGTTCTGCCCAACCAGGGGAATGTTGGCGAAGGGCTCCAGAGGCTGAGGTCGCATTGCGACGGGACTGGCGCCTCGACGCGCGCGTACGCCGGAATCGCCGTCACAAGCCCGGAACCAGCAGGGTGCCGTGGGTCGGATCTCGTGGCTGGCAAAGCCCATCGGGCGGCGACGGGGCGCTTGCGATCTCTTGCCGGGAGCCGAACGCGCGTGCCCCGGCAACCTCCTGGAAAGCATTCTGGAGCTATCTAGGAAGCGTCTCCCGCAATGGAGAGCGCGTTCCAAGTACGAAGGCACGCTTTTCCCGCTGGCTTCGTGCCGGCGCAACCGATCAGGGCACAAATGTGACGCGGACGCGTTTCGGTCTGTTGGTCCTTGCAATCGGCGTCTGCGCCTTTGCAGCGACCCTTTTGACGCGGAGATTCAATGCGCCGGCCCTTGATGACCACCGGCAAGTTCGCCAGCTCATCCTGTACTACACGCTGAGCCGTGCCGACGATCCCATCGTCGTGCTGGGCGACAGCATCGTTGAAGCCTCGACCTTGCCAAGGAGTCTATGCGGCCACCCGGTCGTCAACGCCGGCCTGAATGGCGCGTCGACCGCGAGCGATCTCGGCAACTGGCTCGCGCTCGCGCTCGCCAGCAAGCGGGCGTCAACGATCATCGTGTCGCTCGGCACCAATGACGCGCTGGTGCAATCGCCGGTCAGCAAGCAGGCGTTCGAGGATCGCTACGCCGCATTGCTGAGCGAATTGGCGAAACTGACGAAGCACCTTTTTGTCCTCGGGATCCCCCCCGTCGAGACGCGCGGACGGATGACCGCGGACATGCAAAAAGAGGCGTTGGCGACGATCGACACTTTCAATTCCGTCCTGCCCGGGCTGGCCCAACGCTTCAACGCGGCGTTTTTGGCATTGCCGCCTATGCCCTCGTTGCACACGATTGATGGCGTCCACCTGAATTCGGAAGGTTATCGGGTCTGGGACAAGACCATCACGGAAGGCGCATCCGCAAGCTGCGATTGATTTCCCTCCTGCATCGGCGGCGCGGCTGAGGGAATTTGTTCATCTCAGCGTATTAAGTTCGCTGCGCGCCGCCTGCACCGAGACGGTTAATCAACCCCAAACCATAATGCGCAAAACCCCGACCACGCCGCTGACAGACAAGCTGTTGGGATTGGAGGCGCTGCGTTTCGTCGCCGCGTTCGCCGTGCTGGTCTGGCACTATCAGCACTTTGCCTTCATCGCCGACAAACCGGCCGATCTCGTCAGAACCCAACTGCCGTTCTACAACCTGCTTTATCCGTTCTACGAAGCCGGCGAATACGGCGTCTGGGTGTTTTGGTGCATCAGCGGGTTCATCTTTTTCTGGAAATACCGTGACACGATTTCCGATCGAACGATCGCCGGCTGGACGTTCCTTGTGTTTCGTCTGTCGCGGCTTTATCCGCTTCACTTCGCGACCCTGATGGTGGTCGCTCTGTTGCAGCCGATCTACTTTCATCAGCATGGCTTCTTCTTCGTATATCAGAACAACGATATCCAGCACTTTCTTCCGCAGCTCTTGCTGGCAAGCGATTGGGGTCTGGAGCGCAGCAACAGTTTCAATGGGCCGATCTGGTCGATCTCGGTCGAGGTGCTGGTCTACGCCGTTTTCTTCCTGATGCTGCGCTTTGTCACGAAATCCCCGCTGCTGAACGTGATCGTCATTGTGATTTGCGTCAACTTGAACGTGCAGGTTTGTTCCTGCCTCGCGTTCTTTTATGCCGGAGGTCTTGCGGCAATCTGCCGGCGGGCGATCGCTCGATCGCGGTTTCGGATCTGGCTTGAGAGCCTCGCCTGGTGCGCGGCGATCACGGTTCCGGCCTTGATATGGAGTTTCGATCTGCAACCGGCGATTATCAGCTGGGTCTTCGTGCTCACCTATACGCCGGTCCTGCTGCTTTGCCTGTCCGGCGAGATGGCGCTTTCGGCCCCGGCGCAACGCTTGCTCGTGATTGCCGGGAACATGACCTATTCGAGCTACCTTCTGCATTTCCCTGTTCAACTCGGTATTGCCGAACTGTTCGCGGTCACGCGGCGGCCGATCCCGCTTTACGATGATCTGTTCTGCGCGGCGGTCATGATGGCGATCCTGCTGGCCTCATATTTGACCTACCGTTATTTCGAAGCGCCGGCCCAGACGCTGATACGCGGCTTTCTGTTGTCGAGGAGCGTCGGCTGCTCGGATGGATGCAGCCCGGCGCGCGGCCAACCGTGGCCACCGATCGAGCCCTGAGCCGACGACGGTCCGTGGCTCCCGTCATCGCAGATGGTTCGCGCAATACCGCCAGAAGCGGCCGAAATGCCGGCAAAGCCAGGTAAAATCCGGTTCAGTTTAGGGTGCATTTCAGTCTAGAAAGCGCCACCCCGATGGGGTTAAAGGCGCGACACGATCGCGACCCGGCCCGTCGGTCGCTTCCTGCGAATTTTCAGGTCCATTCGAGTCCATGATGAATTCAAAGCAATCCACTGTCGCTCCGCCATTCGACAATCTGCGAAAACGGGAATTGCTCGATCGCATCGAGACCAACCTCGATGAGATCGAAAGCTGGCGCAAATTCAATGTCGCCTATCACGACGACGACCGCAAGTTCATGCGATTTCTGGTCCCGCCGGGCAAGCGGGTGCTCGAGCTCGGCTGCGGCAGCGGGCACATGCTGGCGGCGCTGGAGCCGTCCTTTGGCGTCGGCGTCGATTTCAGTCCGAAGACGGTCGCCAGGGCCAAAACGCTGTATCCGCATTTGAACTTCATGCTCGGCGACGTGGAAGATCCGCCGACGCTGGCTTCGATCGAAGGCCCGTTCGACTACATCGTGCTCGCCGACACCATCGGGCTGCTCGAGGACATCGACGGCACGTTGCGATCGATCCATCAGCTCTGCTCGCCCTCGACGCGGATCATCATCGCCTATTATTCCCATCTCTGGGAACCGGTTCTGAAGGCCGCCGAAGCCCTGCGGTTGCGAAACCAGCAGCCGCAGGTCAACTATGTCGCGACCGCCGATTTCCTGAACCTGATGGACCTCGCCGATTTCGAGGTCATCAGCCACGAGCAGCGTCAGTTGCTGCCGCAGCGATGGCTCGGCCTCGGGCCATTCCTCAACCGCTTCGTCGCGCCATTGCCGGGCATTCGAAAGCTATGCTTGCGGACATATCTCGTCGGCCGCCCGGTGCGGCAGTTCCCGGACCGCAAATATTCCGCGAGCATCGTCATCCCCTGCCGCAACGAACGCGGCAACATCGAAAACGCGATCCTGCGGATGCCGCGCTTCGCATCCCATCAGGAGATCGTTTTCGTCGAGGGAAACTCCAGCGACGGCACGTTCGAAGAATGCGAACGCGTGCGCGACGTCTATAGAGAGAGCTGGGACATCAAGGTCCTGAAACAGGACGGCAAGGGCAAGGGCGACGCCGTGCGCAAGGGCTTTGCCGCGGCGACCGGCGACGTCCTGATGATCCTCGACGCCGACCTGACCATGCCGCCGGAAGCCTTGCCGAAATATCACGCCGTGATCGAGAGCGGGAAAGCCGAGTTCGTCAACGGCACCCGCTTGGTCTATCCCATGGAAAACGAGGCGATGCGGCCGCTCAACCTCATCGCCAATCGCTGCTTTGCCTATCTGTTCAGCTATCTCGTCAACACCAGGATGACGGATACGCTGTGCGGCACCAAGGTGCTGCTGCGCAAGGACTATGAGGTGCTGGCGCGCGAGCGCAATTATTTCGGCAATTTCGATCCGTTCGGCGATTTCGATCTGATCTTCGGCGCCGCCAAGCAGAACCTGAAGATCATCGAAACCCCGATCCACTACAAGGCGCGCACCTTTGGCGAGACCCAGATCTCCCGATTCCGCGACGGATGGCTGCTGCTGCGGATGGTGTGGTTCGCCTATCGCAAGCTCAAGGCGATCTGATCGCGACAGCGGATCGTGCTGCGACGCCCCGAGAGGTGGAGAGTCAGCCACCTTGCGTCAGGTAGGCCTTCGCGCTGCTTGCGATCCGCTGTGCCTCGATTCCGATTTCGCGCAATTGCCCGGTCGGCACCGTGATTTGACCACAGAAATACAATCCCGACGCGACCGTCGCCTGCCCTGTGACACGCGGCATGCCGGCCCGGTCGAATACGCCGTCAACATCCGGCATCAGTCGGCGCAGGTCAGGACGGAAGCCGGTTGCGAGAATGACCGCGCCAATTCGCTCGGTCGTTCCGTCCAAGAAAACGACGCTGTCCGTCGTGAACCGGTCGATCCCGCCGCGTATCTTGATCGAGCCATCCCTGATCCTGGCGAGGGTGCCGATATCGATCAACGGCACGCGTCCATCGTCCTCGACCATCTGGCGCGGACCTTTGGCGGCGCGGCGCAGTCCGAGCTTCTCGAAATCACCGAGCGCCAGCCTCAGGACCGGCCCGTTGATGACATCGACCAGACGTGCGGGCAAATGCTGATAGAGGATGGCCCACGACATGATGGGAAAACCAAGCAGATCCCGCGGGATGATCTGCACTGGACTGCGAACGGCCATCATCACGTCGACGCCGGCATTCGCAAGGTCAAGGGCGATCTCGCCACCGGAATTGCCGAAGCCGACCACGAGCACACGCTGTCCGGCGAAAGGAAGAGGATTGCGATAGTCGATGCTGTGGACGATAGCGCCCGAGTAGGTCTCTAGCCCGGGCCATGTCGGACGATGCGGGCTATCAGCGATCCCGGTTGCGACCACCACCACCGGCGCTGTGATCGAGACGGTGAACTTATCTTGCGCGATCACCGTGCGCCACACCCCGGAGTCGCGGCCAATTCGGCAAACCTCGGCGCCGAAGACCGGCTCGATCTCAAAACGCGCGGCGTAGCGATCGAGGTAATCCACCACCTGCGCGCGCGACGGATAAAGCGGGTACGTCGCCGGCATGGCCAGTCCCGGCAGGCCGGAATGCTTGCGGTCCGTATGCAGATGAAGCCGGTCGTAGTGCCGGCGCCACACCGCGCCGACATGATCGGCTTTTTCCAACACGGCGACGTCCAGACCCTGCGCCTTCATTATCGCAGCACATGCGAGCCCTGCCGGGCCCGCACCAACAATGATGGCGTCGGGATTGCGCGCCATGCAGCGAGGACGTCCTATTTAGCCCACACCTCATTCGCGATCTCGACCGCGAGACTCAGCTTGGCCCACTGCTCGTCCTCGGAGAGGATGTTGCCCTCCTCGGTCGAGGCGAAGCCGCATTGCGGCGACAGCGCAAGCTGTTCCAAGGCTACGAACTTGGCCGCCTCCTGCAGCCGCCGCTTGATATCGTCCTTCCTTTCGAGTTCACCGAATTTCGAGGTGATGACGCCGACCACCACGACCTTATTGCCCTTCGGCAGATAGCGTAGCGGCTCGAAGCCACCGGCGCGGTCGGAATCATATTCCAGGAAGTAGCCGTCGTAGTTCGTGCCGGCGAGCATGGTTTCCGCGACGGGCTCGTAGCCGCCGGAGGAAATCCAGGTGGAGCGGAAGTTGCCTCGGCAGACATGGGTGGTGACCACCATGTCGGCCGGCCGCTCGGCAATCGCATAGTTGATGATGCGTGCATAGATCTGCTGCAGGCCGTCGGGATTGTCGCCGCGCTCGCGCGCCTTTTTCAGTTCGTCCTGCGAGCAGAGATAGGCCCACACGGTGTCGTCGAACTGCAGATAGCGGCAGCCGGCGTCGTAGAATGCCTTCACGGCCTTCCGGTAGGTCTTGCCGAGGTCCTCGAAGAACGCGTCGAGATCGGGATAGACCTCCTTCGAGATCGACTTGCGGCCGCCGCGGAAATGCAGCACGGCCGGCGACGGGATCGTCATCTTCGGCGTGACATGGGCGATGTCGGCATGCTTCTTCAGGAACTTGAAATGATCGAGCATCGGGTGATCGGCCGGGAAGTCCAGCTTGCCGACCACACGCACCGCGTCATGCCGCGTCTCGACGCCGGCGAACTGAATGCCGGTGTCGGGGTGAAACAGCTCGCAACCCGTGAGATGGCTCAGAAAGTCGAAATGCCACCAGGAACGGCGAAACTCGCCATCGGTCGCAAGCTTCAACCCGATCGAAGCCTGCTTGTGAACGACTTTCTCGATTTCCAGATCCTCGGCCTTGCGCAGATCCTCGATACCGATTTCGCCCTTCTCGAGTTTGGCGCGCGCCTCCTTGATGCGCTGAGGACGCAACAGGCTGCCGACCTCGTCGGCGCGGAACGGCGGTCTTGTTCGTTGCATGGCTGCACTCCCAGGTAATTTTTAATGCACCCCAGCGCTTTTAATGCACCGCGGCACCCGCCACACCGAGATGGCGTTCGAGAACGGCGGGATCGGCCTTCAAGGCGCTACTCGCCGCGTCGTGAACGATCGCTCCACGCTCCAATATCACAACGCGGTCGGCGAGCCCCAGAATCTTTTGCGCGTTCTGCTCGACGACGATGGAGCAGATGCCGCCGGCACGGGTGATCTTGCCGAGCGCCGTCAACAATTCCTCAACGATGATCGGCGCCAATCCCTCGGTCGGCTCGTCCAACAGCAGCACTTTCGGATTGAGCGTCAGCGCCCTGCCGATCGCCAGCATCTGCTGCTCGCCGCCGGACAACTGATTGCCGAAATTGCCGCGCCGCTCCTTCAGCCGCGGAAACATCTCGTAGACCTTTGCGACCGTCCACGGTCCGGGCTGGGCGACGGCGGTCATGTTCTCCTCCACCGTCAGCGAGCGGAAGATGTTGCGCTCCTGCGGCACCCAGCCGATCCCGGCCCGCGCCCGCTGATCCGGCCGCAGCGGCGTGAGATCCCGCCCGCCAAGCGTCACCGTGCCGCCGAAGCGCCGGGTGACGCCGACAATCGAGTTGATCAGCGTGGTCTTGCCGGTGCCGTTGCGGCCCAATAGCGCCAGCACCTGGCCGTCCGGCAGGCAGAGCGACATGTTCGACAACACCACCGCCTCGCCATAGCCGGCGCACAGATTATCGATGGTGAGGAGATCAGGCATTTGCGGCCTCGCCGAGATAGACCGCCTTGACCTGCGGATCGCGCGCGACCTGATCCGGCGGCCCTTCGACAAGCAGCACGCCGTTGACGAGAACCGAGATGCGGTCGGCGAAGGAGAACACCAGATCCATGTCGTGCTCGATCAGGAGCACGGTGACATCGCGCGGCAGGCTCGCGACCGCGGCCAGAATGTCGTGGCGTTCGCTTTCCGGCACGCCGGCCGCCGGCTCGTCGAGCAGCAAGACGCGGGGCTTCGCCGCGATCGCAAGCGCGATCTCCAACAGGCGCTGCTTGCCATAAGGTAACGTCGCCGTCGGCTCGTTCATGACATCGAGCAGATGAAAGCGCGCGAGATTTTCCGCGATCTCGGCATTGACGTCGTCGCGCGTGCCCATCCGCCGCCACCAGTCGCCGCCGCGGCCGAGCCGCTCCGAGACCGCAAGCCCGATGGTCTCGAGCGGCGTCAGGTCGGCATAGAGCTGATTGATCTGGAAGGTGCGCGACAGGCCGCGCAACACCCGCTTGTGCACCGGCAGATCCGTGATGTCGCTGCCCTCGAGCAGGATGCGCCCGCCGTTGGGCCTGAGCACGCCGGTGAGCAGGTTGATGACTGTGGTCTTGCCCGCACCGTTCGGCCCGATCAGCGCGTGGCGCGCGCCTTGCTCGACCTTCAGCGAGAGATTGCGCGTGACTTTCAGGCCGCCGAAATGCTTTTCAAGCTCCCTCGTTTCCAAAGCAACGGTCTTGGCAACAGTCATGGCGCCTCGCTCTCGGGAAGCGCCACGGCGGCCTTGCGGCCGGCGAGTTGCGTGATGATCAGGTTCGGCAGCCACAGCACCCCGCGATGCAGGCGCTGGCGGCCGACCAGCACGATGACGACCAGCACAAGGCCGATCCAGAACTGCCAATATTGCGGCGTGATGGTCGAAAACACCTCCTGCAGCATGCGGAACACAATGGCGCCGACCAAGCCGCCATAGAGGTAGCCGGTGCCGCCGATTACCAGCACCAGCATCAAATCGGCGGAGCGCTCGAATGCAAACACATCCAGCGAGGCGATCGCGGTGGTCTGAGTGAACAGTGCGCCCGCGATACCCGCATAGAACGCGGCCAGCGTATACACCGCGATCAGGCGCTTGTTGACGGGGATGCCGATCGCCGCGGCTCGCAGCGGATTGTTCCTGATGGCGCGCAGCGACAGGCCGAACGGCGAATGCACGATCCGGCGCGCCAGCAGGAACAAGAGGAACAGCACCGCGAGCGCGTAGAAGAAGCCGGTCTTGCCGAACATGTCGAAGGCAAAGCGGCCGAGGATCGGCTGCATCTCGATGCCCTGCAGCCCGTCGGTGCCGCCGGTGATGTTCGAAAAGCGCTCCGCCAGCGCTTCCAGCAAGAGCGCGATGCCGAGCGTCACCATCAGCCTGGTCAGATCGACACCGCGGATCACCAGGAAGCTCGTGAGGAAGCCGAGCGCCATGGCAACGAGACCCGCCGCCACCAGCGCCACCACCGGCTCGGCGATGATGCCGTGCAGCGCCAGCAAGCCTGCGCAATAGGCGCCGACGCCGAAAAACGCGGCGTGTCCGAGCGAGACGATGCCGGCATAACCCAGGATCAGATCGAGCGATAACGCAAACAGCGCCAGCCGCACGATGTCGGTCATGATGAGATAGCGCGTTGGAAAGACCAACGCGAAGCCAAGCGCAAGAATCCAGAACGCGACCTCGCCCCAGTGCCAGCGTCCGTGCTGGATGGCGTGGTATCCGACATCGGCTTGCGCGGTCATGGCAGGCTCAACGGGCTGCCGCGCGGCCGAACAGGCCGTTCGGGCGCCAGATCAGGATCACGATCATCAGGGCATAGATCACGAACGGCCCCATCTTGGGAACGTAATATTTGCCGGCAACGTCGCCGATGCCGAGCAAGAGCGACGCCAGAAACGGCCCGGTGATCGATGACGAGCCGCCGACGGTCACCACGATCAGGAAGTAGATCATGAATTTGAGCGGGAAATACGGATCGAGGCCGAGGATTTCCGCGCTCAGCGCCCCGCCAAGGCCCGCAAGCCCGCAACCAAAAGCAAAGGTGAAGGCGAATACCTGCGGTACGTTGATGCCGAGGCCACTCGCGGCGCGCGGATCATCGACCGCCGCGCGCAGGCGGCTGCCGAACCGCGTGCGCGCCAGCACCAATTGCAGCGCTACGGTGAGCAAGCCGCAGATCACGATGATCATCAACCGGTAGCGGCCGATGCCGACGCCGAAGACATCGAATTGCCCTTCCAGCGCCGCCGGCAGTTGGATGAAAACGCGCGACGAGCCCATGATGTAATCGACCGCCGCCACCGACATGAAGACGAGGCCGACCGAGAACAGCACCTGGTCGAGATGGCTTCTCGTATAGAGGTGACGGTACAAAAGCCGCTCCAGCACCGCGCCGATCAGCGCGCTCGCCAAGAACGCAAGCGGCAGGCCGGCGAAAAACGGCCAGCCGGCCTGGTTGACCAGCACCGCGCAGACATAGCCTCCCGCCATCGCGAACGCGCCATGGGCGAGATTGACGAAGTTCATCAGCCCGAGCGTCACCGCAAGTCCGCAGGCGAGCACGAACAGGAGCATGCCGTAGGCGACGCCGTCGAACAGGTTGGTGAGGATGGAGGTCATGGGATCAGACTAACCGAGATTGACGTGTCTCGTCATGGCCGGGCATAGCCGTTCGAAGGACGGTTCGCTCCCGCTCGCCCATGCCCGGCCATCCACGCCCATCCTTGCAACCGGTAGGGAAGAAAGACGTGGATGCCCGCGACAAGCCCGGGCATTGACATGGAGAGGGCAGGGCCAGCGCCCCGGAATGATGTCGCGAGCGACGTCACTTCTTGGTCTTGCCGGAGTCCTTGACGGCCTCGAATGTCTGGAACTCGACGTTGTAGAGTTCACCGTCGACCTTCTCGACCTTGCGGATGTAGATGTTCTGCACGATGTCGCGGGTTTCCGGATCGATCGAGATCGGGCCGCGCGGGCTTTCCCACTTCGTCCCCTTCATGGCCTCGATCAGCGCATCGCCGTCGGTCTTACCGCCGGTCTTCTTCAGCGCCTCGTAGATCAGATGAATTCCGTCATAGCCGCTTACCGCCATGAAGCCGGGCCGGTTGCTGAAGGCCTTCTTGTAGGCGGCGACGAACTCCTTGTTCATCGCGGAAGGGTGCGCGGCCGAATAGAGATGCGCGGTGACGGTTCCAAGCGCCGCGTCGCCCATGTTGTTGAGCAGATCGTCATCCATCACGTCGCCAGGGCCGATCACCTTGATGCCGGCCTTGTCGAGCCCACGCTCGGCATATTGCTTCATGAAATTGCCACCCTGGCCTGCCGGCACGAACACGAACATGGCGTCCGGCTTGGCATCCTTCATGCGCTGCAGGAATGGCGCAAAATCGGGATTGGCGAGCGGCACCTTGACCTCTTCGACAATCTCGCCGCCACCCGCGGTAAAGCGTTCCTTGAAGAAATTCAGCGCATCATTGCCCGGCGCATAGTCCGAGGTGAGCGTTGCCACCTTCTTGATGCCGTTCTTGACCGCCCAATCGCCGATGATGGTGGAGGACTGCGCCAGCGTGAAGCTGGTACGCACGACGTAGGGCGAGCGCTCCGTGATGATCGAGGTGCCCGCCGCCATCACGACTTCGGGAATCTTGGCTTGGGTCGCGAGCGGCGCCGCTGCGAGTGCGGCCGGCGTGACGCCGAACCCCGCGATGAAATTGACCTTGTCGTTGACGATCAGTTCCTGCGCGGCCGTCTTGGTCTTGTCGGGGACCGCGCCGTCGTCCTTCAGGATGACTTCGATCTTCTTGCCAGCGACGGTGTCGCCATGCTGTTGCATGTAAAGCTTGATCGCGTTGTCGATCTGCTTGCCGGTCGAGGCCTGGCCCCCGGTCATGGGCAGGATCAGCCCGATCTTGACGGGATCCTCAGCCCGAGCCGGCGCGAGCGCCAGCACACCCGCCAGCGCCGTTGCCAGCGCGATCCGTGACAGCAATCTTGTGCGAACGAACATGAACGCTTTCTCCCCTGATCGGTCTCTGCTGGACCGAGTCCCCGGCCCTTGCCTCACCATGGCTCACATTTCAACCATGCAGCGCCGCGACATGGTTCCCGGGACACGGTTCCCCGAACATGGCGCCTTCCGTCGCACCGTTGTCAATCGGACGATGGGCGAGCCGTCGGCACCGCGCTTACCTTCCGGCCCGCGGCGGCGAGGAGTAACGTCCTGGTACTTTAGTACCACCGAGACACGCCGTACACCACGACAGCTCAGCCGTCCCAAGGACATGGCCCCCGCCTATTTAGTCCCTTATCGCGATTTGTACGGTTGTACAAATAAAATGGTCTTGTCAACAACGAGGTGCTGTCGCGACCAAGTCGTTGGGCTGGCCCGGCGGGACGGGATATCGCTCCAAGATGTCGGAACCTCCTTCAAATAGACATCCTTAAAGGTCAATTTTGTAACGTGCTACCGATGCCATTCCGCGCCCGCCATATCTTTGCAATCATCGTTCTCTTGCTCGCAGGCTCCGCCCTGGGTGGCTGCGGCACGATCAACGAGAAGCTGTCGACCGGCATGGGCGATTACATTCCACAGTGGGCCGGCGGGCTGCCGGCGGACGTCCCGCCGCGCCCGGGGACTGCGAAGTACGAAGAATATATGAAAGAGCGGGAAAGGAACCGGCTGCTGCCGGCCGACCAACGCAATACGGCCAAGCCGGACGAGAGCAAGCTTGAGCCGGTGCATTAGAGCATAATCCGGAAAAGCATGCCCCAAAATACGCCCTGGGGCTACAACCCGATGGGTGGGTACCGATTTTCCGAAAATATCATGCTCCAAACAAAAACCGTGGACACGATCGCGATTGCATCGCGCTCACGACTGGAATCGTTCAAAGCATTTCTTCCAACGCTCGAGCGGCTGGAGATCGGCGCGAGGCTGAGTGGGACACGCGGACGCCAAAACGAACAGCGAGCAGGCTGCCAGCCTGGTCATCGGCGGTAGCGGACTCGTCGGCGGTTACATCGTCGAGCACCTCGTCTGTCGCGGCGAGCGCGTGTTCGCGGTGTCCCGGTCACGACGGGAAGGAGCCGGCGCGGAGTGGCTCAGTGCCGATCTGCAGAAGCCGGACAGCCTGAATTTCCCGCCGTTCAAGACGCTGTACTGCACGGCCAATGCGATCCTGCTCGCGGACGCGCTTCCGCGTATCTTCAACCCGTGCCTGAAACGGGTCGTGGCTTTCAGCTCGACCAGCGTGCTCACCAAGCAAGACACCGAGGTGGCAAACGAGCGCGACACGATCAGAAAGCTGACCGTAGCCGAGCAGACGGTCGCGGCAGCCTGCGAACAGCATCAGATCGGCTGGACCATACTGCGCCCCACCCTGATCTACGCCGAAGGACGCGATACCAACATCACGCCGCTGTCGCGACTGATCCGCCGCTTCGGATTCATGCCGTTGGTCGGCGGGGCTCCGGGCCTGCGGCAACCCGTGCACGCCGAAGATCTCGCGATCGGAGCCATCGCCGCAGCCGCAAGCCTGGCAGCGGTCAACGCGTTCTATTCGCTGCCGGGCGCCGAAACGCTTTCCTACCGGGAAATGATGGGCCGGGTGTTTGACGGAATGCGGCTGCCGCGGCGATTCGTATCCGTGCCGCCATGGCTGTGGCGGGCCGGCTTCGGCCTGGCGAAGCCGCTCTTTCCAGGCGCAAATGTCGCGATGGGTATCCGCATGATGAAGGACATGACCTTCGATTCCACGCCTGCCGTCCGCGATTTCGGCTGGAATCCGCGGAGCTTCCATCCGGTCTTCGACTAGAGCATGATCCGGAAAAGTGGAGTCCGGTTTTCCGAAAAGATCATGCTCAATCAAAAACCTAGAGCGCGATGGTGATTCAACCCAATTCCCATCGCGCTCAAGTTAGAGCATGATCCGGAAAAGTGGGGTCGCAAGGCGTCGTTCATCAGGTACGAACGACCCGGTCGATTCCCACACCCTGTCCGCGCAGCGTTGCCCATATCAATTTGAGATCGCCCGCGAAGCTTTGGGTCCGGACATATTGCGCGTCGATCTCGGCGAGACGGCTGGCGTTCGACATGTCGACGCCTTGGATCTGCGCCAGCCCCGTAATACCCGGCCGCACGCCAAGCACGCCGAGCCGTTGCCGCGCATCGACAAGCTCGACCTGCGACGGTAGGCAAGGCCGCGGACCGACCAGACTCATGTTTCCGATCAGCACGTTGTAGAGCTGCGGCAGCTCGTCGATCTTGAAGCGGCGCAAATAGCCACCGAACGCGGTGATCGACGATACCGACACCTGGTGGGTCGGAATGTCGCCGGTTCCCGAAACCATCGTCCGGAACTTGTAACAGGTGAATGAGCGGCCGTTTCTTCCGACACGGATCTGCTTGAAGATTGCCGGGCCCCGGCTTTCAAATCGGATCGCGGCAATGACAAGCAGAAGGATCGGCCACAACAAGACGAGAATAATGCCGCAAGCCACCACGTCGAGCGCGCGCTTCATCTTGAATCGTCCCGAGGCGGCGACGTGCTCGCCCTTACCATCGCGCGCAGACCGGCCCTCGTCTCGACCTGGGGCGACCAGCCGACCTTCTGAAGATTGGCCGAACTCGCCACCAGCTCGCGGCCGATCCGATCCCAAAGCGCTTGCCGCCCTGCGGCGATGACCAAGGCCCTGACCGCCACCGGCGGCACTGGAATGAGATTCGGCGGACGACCGGCCGCTTCGCGCAGCGTCACGAGCATTTCCGACAAAGTAATCGGCTCGGGATCACACACAATGAAAGTCCGATTGATGGCTTCGGGATTGTCGAGACAGACGATAACCGCCTGCACCAGGTTGTCGATCGAAAGCAACGATCGTCGATTGTTGAAAGCGCCGAAGGGAAGCGGCAGCGGCAGCGCCGCAACGCGCATCATCCTCGCGATATTTGCCTTGGCCCCCGGGCCATAGACGATGACCGGCCGTAGAATGGTGAAGGGCACGCCGGACCGGCGGATCTCCTCCTCCGCGGCGAGCTTTGCCCGGTCATAGGCCGTGATCGGCCCCGGCTCGTCTTTCTCGGTGACGATGTGGTCCGCCGCCGAGCCCGCCTGCGCCCCAATCGAGGACATGAAGATCAGGCGCTTGATTCCCTGTTCGGCACATGCTCGTACCAGGCTCGCGGTCGCTATCAGGTTGGCCCTTGCGTAATCGCCGCTGTCTCTGTGACTGCGATGGGCGATGGCGGCGAGGTGAACGACGATATCGATGCCTTGCAGGAGCGGCGCCCAGTCGACCTCCTGTTCCAGATCCGGCAATTCCATCCACCCGACGCGGGCCGCATCCGCAGTCGCGGTTCGTCTCCGAGATGCCGCCCGAACGCGATGTCCGGCTTTCGTCAGCGCGGAGGTCAAGACCGACCCGACAAAGCCCGAAGAGCCGGTCACCAGTATCCGCAATGACATCGCTTCATTCACGCGAGATTTCGCGCCGGAGCGAAAGAATTCCGCCGACTCAAAAGTCCCATCCGCAATCGGGTCCCAAGAGATATCCATCCGAGTCGCCCTTCGAAAGATAAACTGAGGTGCGATCATTCCAGCGCCCCATCAGAAGGTACAGTCGCAGATGCAACAATCTGTCTCGCCGCCGCATCGGGCGAAAACATGGAACGGCCCAGTTTTCTGCCGCGTTCGGACATCGTGTTGCGAAGGCCCTCGTCATCGGCGAGTTGTTCCGCCATACGCTTCAGTTCGCTCACGGAATTGCCGACATAGACCTTTCCCACCTGCTCGTCTTCGATCTGCCGCTGCAGGTCTGTCCCGGCATTCACGCGTGCAAGCACGGGTACGCCATACTGAACATAAGAGACAAACTTACCGGGAATATTGTGCGTTTTGTGGTCCGGATGCAGCGCAACCAAGCCAACATGGCATTGCGCGAGCAGGCCGGGAACTTCGGAGGAGTCGATCTCCCCGAAAAACAGCGCATTATTCAATTCGCGCGAGACTTTCTCGGCCTCCAGTCGCGCAAACTCCGAGCCTCTGCCTACGAACAGGAACCCGATATCGTCGCGCTCCCGCAAGCTCTGCACCAGGTCGATGAAGATATCCATGCCCTGGGCGATGCCCATATTGCCGATGTAGACGAAGATTTTGCGGCCGGCGAGCGGAGTATTCTTGACCACAATGCTGCAGCCGATGTCGGGCGTGACCGCGAGCCAATTGTGCAGGACCTCGACGCGGCGCGGCGGCTGCGCCCATCTCGACAGATAGCCGAGATTGGATTGCGTCTGCACCCCGATGACCTCAGCGACGGCGTATTGGATGGCTGCGATCGCCTTGAAGACGACATAGACGGGGCCTCGCCGCACCAGGCCCAGATCGACGGCCCACTCCGGAAAAATGTCGCGCAGGATCAGGTAGGTTCGCGCGCGCGACTTGCGCCGGAGCGCAGCGATTAGCGGGCCGAAGAAGATAGGTGGTGAATACCACACCAGAACATCCCATTTCGCAGAGGCAAAAGAGCTGCGGCGGATGTTGAGGAACATCGCGAACGGCAGCCACATTTCGGCGATCGCCCGGCGGACGAAAGAGGGCGAGCGGGTGGGAGGCGCGGCGACGCGCAGCACCTCGATACCGTCGATCCGTTCGACCATCCACGCCGTGCCCGACATCGGCGACGGAACGATGACGATGGGACGGTGCCCCAGCGCCGCGAGTTGCTGCGCGAGGTCACGCAGTTGCACCGCCGCGGAAGTCCGTAGCGGCGGATAGTCTGTCGAGATCAGGGCAATCAGCAGGCTGCGTTTCATCGCCAAGGTCTGAAAAGCAAACGGACGCGCGGAGCCACGCGGTCGGTCAAAGCTGCGCTCAAAAAAAGTTGGTGATCCGGGTACGGATCGCATTCACCACGACCGCCGAGGGCGAATAGTTCTCTTCGAATTCATAGCGCGCACTCCAAGGCAGGCTGACCGCCAGCGTGACCGCCTCGACAATGTTCTCAGCCTCCATGCCCGAAACGATGGTGGCTCCACTCTCGAGTGTCTCCATGCGCTCGGTCGCCATCCGCAGGCTGACATTGGGGACCTTGTAGAACAGCCCCTCTTCCGCCGCGGTGCCGGAATCGGACAGCACGCAGTAGGACTGCTTGAGTAGCTGGTTGAAGTCGTAAAAGCCGAGCGGCGCCATGATCCGGAGGTTCGGAGGCACGGTGATTCCCTTCAGCTTGCTGGTCGTTCGCGGATGCATCGGAAAGATGATCTCGCGCTTGAGCCGCTGGTTGAGAATGCCGAGCGCCTTGAAGATATTCGCGAGGTTTAAGGGATCGTCGACATTCTCGCTGCGATGCGCGGTCACCAGAATGTAGTTCTTCGGCTGAAGACTCAGGCGTTTCAGGATATCGCTGTTCTCGATCTCCGGCGCAAAGGCACGCATCGCCTCGAATGTCGTGTTGCCGGTGACGATGATCTTCGAGGGATGAATGCCCTCGCGCAACAGGTTCTCGCGGTGGTAGCGGTTGTAGGGCAACAGGATATTGCTGATGTGATCGATCAGAATGCGATTGCGCTGCTCGGGCATGCGGCGGTCCCATGCGCGAAGCCCGGCCTCCATGTGAAAGATCTTGATTCCGCGATGTGCCGCAGGCAGCACGCTGAGGCCGCTATAGGTATCGCCGAGGATCAGCAGGGCATCGGGCTTCACCTTCTCCATCAGGGCATCCGATTTGCGGACAACGTCGGCCACTTCCGGCCCGTAACCGGAGGTGTCGATGTCCAGTTCGTAATCCGGCTTTCTGAGCTTGAGGTCCTTGAAGAAGAAATCGCGAAGCTCGGGGGTGAAATTCTGCCCGGTGTGAACCATCACGTGATCGAAGTTCAACTCGTCGAGCTTCTTCAGCGTTGCCCACATCTTGATCATTTCCGGACGCGTACCGAAAATCGACATCACTTTCATTTGCGTGTTCCGTATGGCTTTTGTGGGCTGGCGGCTTCAAACGAACGTTACAATGCGGGCGGCGGAAAAATCGAGATCGTTGGCAAAGGCAGGATCATGCGCCCTCCTCCGGCGAGGTAGCCTGCGTTCTTTTTCTTGATTTCGCCGAAGAAACTCCAAGCGAAAATCAGGAGGTAGTCAGGCGGAGCACCGGCGGCGAGGATTGAACTCGAAAAAATCTCGAAATGCGATTTCGGCGTGAAGAACCCGCTCTTCGCGGGCGCGTCGTCGATCATGTAATCCAGATGATCGTGGTCGATGCCGCAATACTGGATCATGGTATTCGCCCGGCCCGACGCACCGTAGCCTGCAATACGTTTTCCCTGCCGGCGGAGCCTGTTCAGCAGTTCGATCAGTTCGGCGCGATGCGCGGCAACCGCATCGGAGAACTCAAGGAACGTCTCGTAGCGGTCGAAGTCCCGCGTGCGCTCCTCGGCCTCGAGCGCTTTGACCGCCGGCGAAACCGAGGCGCTGTGCCGGCTGCCCTTCTTGCACGCATAGAAACGGATGGAGCCAGCATGGATCGGAATCGGCTTGATGTCGAACACCATCATGTCGTAGCGGGCGAGATGATTGATCACCGACAGCAGCGAATAATAATAGAGATGCTCGTGATAGATCATGTCATATTGCAGTTCGTCGATCACCTTACCGAGGTAGTGAACCTCGAAGGCGAACACACCGTCCGCAGACAGCGCCGCCGCGACCGCCCGCGTCGTCCCCTGAATGTCCGGAATATGCGCATAGACGTTGTTGGCCATGATCAGATCAACCTCGCCATGTTCGGCAACGACGTTTCGCGCCACCGCCTCGGTGAAATAGTCGTTGATCACCTTGATGCGGGAGTCGTCGATCGTGGCGACCACGTTGGCGGCGGGATCGACGCCAATCACCGTCCGGATTCCCTGATCCGCAAGCGGGCGAAGCAGAACGCCATCATTGCAGCCGAATTCGAGCACCGTGGCGTAGCCCGGCTTTAGAAACCGCTGCGTGACCTCGGCGGCATAGTCCCTGAAATGATCGCGCAAGGTTCCGATCGATGACGAGAAATAGAAGTAGTCCCTGAACATGACATCGGCAGGAACCTTGTCCGTCACCTGCACCGCGTAACAGTCCTTGCAGAAATGCAGCCGCATCGGAAAGGTCCGCTCGGTAGCGAACTGCTCCGGCTTCAGGAAGGCCCCGGCGAGCCCGACCTCGCCGAAATCCATCACCAGCCCCAGCCGCCTGCTGTCGCAGAACGCGCATGAGGGCTGATCCGAGCCGCGCATCTCCATAACGTAAGGTCCCCTGTTCCCGGTCCTTGGTCGCGGCCTGAGCACAACCGGACAACGAACGGGCTGGGGGCTAGCACAATCATGCCGCCGGGTCGATGGCCCGAAAAAACGGCTAGATTTCGGCGATCTCGGCGTCCGACCCCAGGAGGTGCCGCTGGATGAAATCCAGCTTGAGCAGCAGCGTCTTGACCCCTGCCACGCTCAGCCGCTCGGTATTGTGCGAGGTGTAGTCATCGAGGGTCGATATCTCCCTCTGGCCTTCGGTAAAATACATCGCGTAGTTGAGGTCCCGGTTGTCCGCCGGAATCCGGTAGTAGCGCTCCGTGTCCTGGACGCGCGCCATCTCCTCGCGCGAGACGAGCGATTCGTACAGCTTCTCGCCATGGCGCGTGCCGACCGTGTGCACCGGATTGTCGGCGTCGAAGATTTCCTTGAGTGCCTGGACGAGATCGCCGATGGTCGCCGCGGGGGCTTTTTGCACGAAGATATCGCCCTGCTGGCCATGCTCGTAGGCGTGCAGCACCAGTTCGACCGAATCATCCAGCGACATCAGAAAGCGCGTCATGTTCGGATCGGTAACCGTCAGCGGCTTCCCGGCCTTGATCTGCGACACGAACAGCGGAATCACCGAGCCGCGCGACACCATGACGTTGCCGTAGCGCGTTGCGCACAAGAGCGTCTCGGTCGCCGACAGGTTGCGTGATTTCGCCACCATCACCTTTTCCATCAGCGCCTTGGTCTGGCCCATGGCATTGACGGGGTAGACCGCCTTGTCGGTGCTGAGCACGACGACTTTTTCCACGCCTTGTGCAATCGCCGCACTCATGACGTTCTCGGTGCCGAGAATGTTGGTCCGCACCGCCTCCAGCGGATAGAACTCGCAGGACGGCACCTGCTTCAATGCCGCGGCATGAAACACATAATGCGCCCCCTTCAGCGCCTGGTGGATGCTGTCATAGGCGCGCACGTCGCCGATGTAGAATTTGAGCCGCGCGTTGTTGAACGCCGTGCGCATCTCTTCCTGCTTCTTCTCGTCGCGGCTGAAGATGCGGATCTCGGCAACGTCGGTCGCAAGGAAACCCTTCAGGATATGCTGGCCGAACGAACCCGTGCCGCCCGTAATGACTACGACCTTATCCTTGAACATCGTGTCCCACCGAACCGAATTTGTCGCGATACATCAAATCGACCAGCGCCGGCCAGTCCGGCGCCCTATAACCGGTCGCCCGTTCGAACCGTTGCGCGATCAGCGAACGATCCGGCGCCGGCCGATCGTCCGCAATCAGAGTAATTGCTTTGCTGTAGCGCTCCGCGACGAGCCGCAAAAGATCGAACTTCGAAATCCGCCTGGTCGCGACATGATAGATGCCGCGGAGATCCGCCCGCGGGATCACGACATCCCTGATCAGGTCAGCCAGCACAATCGTCGGAAATCCAGAGAAAATCGCCCGTGTATAGCAGCGGCATTCGCCCTGTTGCGACAAGAACCATTCTAGCAGCCCGGCCTTGGATTGCAATTCGTGGCCGATGATCGATGTGCGCAAGGTAATGGCATGCGGCGCCTCGACCTCGCCGAGGAACTTCGATGTTCCATAGATGTCATCAGCATCCGGCAGATCGTCTTCGGTATAGGAGCCGCTGCTGCCGGAAAACACGCCATCGGAGCTGATCTGGACAAGACGGGCGCCAGCCTGCCTGCAGAGACGCGACAGACGTACGGGCAGCACCGCGTAGACCGAAATCGATCGCATCGGATCGGCAGGTGCGGGCCGGCCGACGGCAACACAATTGACAACGACGTCCGGACAAACGGCATCGAACAGCGCCGCCTGCTGCTTTGGATCTTCGATATCGCCGATCGCAGTAAGACGCGAAGCGTCCACGGGATTGAACAGCCCGCGGGCCGCTTCTTGCCGAATGGTTCCGATCACCTGCGCACCGGGCTTCTTCGACAGGCTGCGGAACACCGCATTGCCGAGCAGCCCCGTCGCGCCAAGCACAAGCACCTTCACGGCATCATCCATTGCAAGGTCGGCATCAGGCAACCTGGACCAAACTTTGAAACAGTTGGTCGCGCTCCTTGACAGTCGGGTAGTTCACCAGCACCGCACGGTAAATGCCCTTGAAGACGAACAGGCTGCCCGCCGCCGCGCCGATCACGCCGAAATTGCGGATCAATTCCTCGACATGTGCAAGCGAGCCCGCGCCGCCGAGGATCGTGACCGGCACCTTCGCGGCCTCGTTGATCTGGCGCGCAAGTTCGAGATCGTAGCCTTTCATCTGGCCGTCCCTCTCGATCGCGTTGACCACGATCTCGCCGGCCCCGAGCCTCTCGGCTTCCGCCGCCACCTCCAGCATCAGCCGGCCGGTATTGATCGTGCCATTATGCGTCCAGACCTCGTAGACCGTGCTGCGCGGCCGCGGCTTGACGTCGAGAACGACGACGACGCTTTGGCAGCCGACCGCTTCGGCGGCATCCGCGATCAGACGCGGATCGGCGACGGCCGCCGAACTGATAGCCACTTTTTCAATACCAAGGCCGATGACGGTCTTGACTTGTTCGACCGTCTTGACGCCGCCGCCATAGCACAGCGGCATCCGCGACTCGACCGCGAGATTTTCGAGCATCCGGTAGTCGGGCTCATGCCCGCGCACCGTCGCATCGATGTCGTACACCGCGAGTTCGTCGACTGCCTTCTCGTTGAAGATCCGGACGACATTGATGGGATCGCCGACGTATTTCGGGTTGGAAAATCCGACCGTCTTGACGAGGCCTTTGTCCTGAACGAGCAGGCAGGGAATAATGCGTGGGCGCAGCACGATTACAGCTCAGCGAAATTTTTTAGGAGCCGCGTGCCGTAGCTGTGGCTCTTTTCGGGATGGAACTGGACGCCGTAGATATTATTTGAGCTCACGGCACAGTTGAAGGCCGTGCCATATTCGGACGTCGCCAGAACATTGTCGTTCGACGCGCAATCGAAATAGTAGGAATGCAGGAAATAAAAGCGGGAGTCCTGCTCGAGCCCGCTGAACAATTGCGCGCCGTTCTTCGGCACCACGTCGTTCCAGCCCATATGCGGCAGCCGCGCCGGCCGCGGCAACCTGCTTTCGTCGAAGCGCTTGACCCGGCCGCCGATCCAACCGAGGCCGGCAAGCTTGCCCTCGTCGCTTGAACCCGCGAGGATCTGCATGCCGACGCATACGCCGAGCACCGGCACGCCCTGCCGCAATACCAGATCCTCGACTGTCTCCCGCATGCCCGAGCCATCGAGCAATTCCATCGCGTGGTCGAAGGCGCCGACACCGGGCAGGATCAGCCTCGTCGCGCCCTCCAGATCGGATGCGGTCGTCGCGATCTTCGCCGGGACGTTCATCCGCTTGTAGAGATTGGCGAACGCCTGAACGTTGCCAAGCCCGTAATTGATGATGGTGATCATCGGAAGATCCGGTTATCGAGCCCGAGCAGATTCGAAATTTTCGCGCCGAGTGTAATGAGAAACAGGTTGTTCTTGTAGTGGTGAAAGGACTTGTTTTTGTCTTTGAAGATTGCCTCGAACTCGGCAACCGTCCAGCCGAGCTTGGTGGCCACATATTCGAATTCATGCCGCATGGTTTCCTCATCGAGCTCGGGCTTGGCGAGGCGGGTCAGCGCCTGCTCGCGCGTCATCTGGCCGGTGAGGATTTCGCTGGAGAAGTAGGCGCGGCGCTTGTCATAGCCGAACTTTTTCGGTGTCCAGAAAGCCTCGTAGAAGCGCGTGAAGCGCGACTCGTAATGCTTCTGCGGATACGGCTGCCAGCCGAACTTCCCGGTCAGTTCGCCGATGGCGTCCTTCTTGATGTAGGGCACGTAGTCGAGGAGCTTGATGACCCGCATCCCCTTCACCAAGCGATAGTACAGGCGATATTTCAGGATGTCGCAGGTGGGGAACGTCTTGAGCAGACGGGTGCCGAATTTCCGATGGATGTCGCGAACATGGACCATGTCGGTGGAGAAGTAGGTCCACTCGATCGACTCGCGGACGCATTCGGTCGAGTTGTTGCCGCCCGTGATGACGTATTTGAATCCGTTCTTGGCGGCGAAATTGTAGAGCGCGGAGAACAGCGCGAGGTCCTGCGGCTGGTCCTGAAACGCGACCTGCGAGAGGAAGAATGCGCGCTGCAGGTCCTTCATCTCCTCCCAATTGACGACGTCGGTCACGAGATCGAGGTGGAGGCCCTCGATCATCTTCTGGATGTTGCTGACCCCGAGATCGGAATTCCAGCCGGTGTCGCAGTGAAACATCAGCGGCCGCAGGCCGAATTTCTCCTTGGCGATATAGGTGGCGTAGGAACTGTCGAGACCCCCGCTGATGCCGATGATGCAGTCGTGGTCGCGGCCTTTGCCTTCTTGCTTGATCTTCTCGATGACCGGCATGATCTCCTTGAGACCCCGTTCATCCGGATGCCAGTTCGGTTTGATGTTCTCGACAAAATTGCAGCAATACTGGCACCAGCCGCGCTTATCGAACTGGAGCGTCGAATCGCTGGTGTCCATGACGCAATTTGCGCAGATTTGGTACGGTCGGGCGGTCATCTTCGCGACAATATTTGTTTAACGTATGCCCCGGACCAGAAACGGGATTTTCGGTTGACCCGAGAGCGCCGCACCCCCTTTAGTCGGTCTGGCGCGGCAGATAAACACCTATTGCTGGCTATGCCGCCAATTTTCGCATCTCAAGCCATGAACCTAACCGGAAGGTTCTCTCCGGTAGGCACACGGCCGAACATCGTGGCGCGTCCCCCGTCAGGAGGAAAGCCGACGCTGGCGTGACGCCAAATCGATCATGCTGCGAAGGAAAATGCAGCGGGACCTGAGCTTGAGGAACAGCGGTCGCGCGGAAACCGTACTCGTCGCGTTGCTGCCGTGCCGGCGTTTCCGCAAGGTCTTCTCGTCGATGTGAAGATTGGAACCGATCTGGTTCGCCGCCAGGGCGATCCAAAGATCATGCGATTCGACGTAAGGCGGGATTGGCGTGATCAGCGGTACCAGGCTGCGTTTGAACATCATGGCGCAGCCAAAATAGTTTGTCTTTCCGATGAAGATGTCGAGAATGTTACTGAAATGGTGCTTCGACGTCTTGGACGACACGCCGTCGAAGACAACATTCAGCGGACGCTCCTCGGCGTCCATCCATTCGAAATTGCTGGTGACCAGAGCAGCGCCAGATGCCTGCAGCCTGCTCGCCATCAGTTCGACCCGGCCCGGCAGCCAGATGTCATCCTGGTCAGCAAGAAAGATGATATCACCTCGCGCGAGTTCGATCGCCCGGCCGAAGGAAAAGACCTCGCGCCGATTGACGGGATTGAGGTAAACGACGACGCGGGGATCCCTCATGCCTTCTATAATCTCGACCGTCCGGTCGCGGGAACAATCGTCCACGACAATGACTTCGTCGCCGGGACCGAGTTGATCGAGGATCGAGCGGAGCTGTCTCTCGACATATTCCTCGCCCTGATAGGTAGCCAGGCAAACACTTACGGTCATTTGACGATATTGCCCAAAACCAACTTTCGCGGGTATCCAAGCCCAATTGCCAGAACGGACATCATATCACTTGCGTAGCACAATGCCCTAACAGGCCGAACCGCAATCCGAATACCGATTGTTGGATGCCAACGCTTCCGATATCCGTCAATTGCCAGTTGCAATCCGAGTCCATTGAATGAATTCGTTGCCACCGATCTTAAGTTTCCGAAAGCTCGCGAACCGTTACTCGGTCGGCGTCGCTGCGGCCCTGTCGATGCAGGTTGCCGGCGCCATGCTGTCATTCCTGGTGAGCCTGCTACTCGCCAAACTGATCGGTGCGGCAGGCCTGGGCCTCTTCTTCCTGAGCGTAACAAGTGTGGAAATCTGTTCGACCATCTCGCGGCTGGGTCTCGAGAATGCGGCGCTGAAATTCATCTCGATCGCAAATGCTTCCGGCGAACGCGGAACCGTCGCGACCGCTTATCGCAAATGCGTCGGGATCGCTGCGCTTTCAGCTGTCGTGATGGTGCTACCGGCCTCGGCGATCCTGAGTTGGTCCCCGATCGGAGCGAGCAACCACGCCGAATTCGTGTCGCTTGTCCCATTTCTAATGGTCGCCCTGATCCCGGTGACGGTTCTGCCCGTACAAACGGACTCCTTCAAGGCGATCGGACTTCCTGGTACCGCCGTATTCACGCAGACCGTTCTTCCTCAATCGGCCTTGCTGCTGCTCTCGCTGCTGCTGGCCTGGCAAGGCATCGCCACGCCGCTTTCGATCACGGCGTCTTATGCCGCCGCATTCTTCGTGGCGATGTTTCTTGCGTTCCTCCGCTGGGGATCGATCGTCAAGGACGTTTGGCGGAAGGCCAATTTTTCAACGTCGGGCCTTCTGCGCACCAGCCTGCCGATCCTCATCGTGACCGGTCTCAATCTCGTGATGGCATGGACTGACACGCTCGTTCTTGGAATCTTGTCGAATACCGATCAGGTCGGCATCTATGGCGTAACGCTTCGCATTTCGGCGACCGCCACCCTCGTGCTGATCGCGATCAACAGCGTGGTCGCGCCGCAATTTGCAGCGCTTCATTCCAGCGGAAGACATGCCGAACTCGAAGTGCTGGCCCGCCGGAGTTCCTTCTGGACTCTCGTCATCGCATCCCCGCTGCTCCTGACCTTCATGTACTTTCCTGGGGAAATACTTGGCCTTTTCGGCGAGCAGTTTGTGGCAGGCATCTGGACCCTCAGACTGCTTGCCCTGGCGCAGTTGGTCAATGTTTCGACGGGACAGCTCACATCCCTGTTGATTATGACCGGCCACGAAAAATTAATGCGCAACAATATGATTTTCTCGGCGGCCCTGAATCTGGCCGGAAATCTTCTGCTGGTTCCCCGGCTCGGCGCACTTGGTGCGGCGGTGAGCACGGCGCTCTCGGTTTCCGTGATGAAGATCATCGCCTGGTGGATTGCGCGGCACAAGCTTCAGATCAACACGGTCAACTATCTAAATCTCTATTCATCAAAATGAGCCCGGCGATTGTACGGAGCCCGCCGGTTGCGTACAACGACCCAATCGGATTCTTGTCACAGGTAAGTAGACACCCACCATGCGCCCCCCCGTGATTTTCATCGGAATGCATCGTTCCGGGACGAGCATGCTTGGGCGCCTTCTGGAAGACCTCGGCATGTTCTTTGGTGCCCGGAAGGACGAGAACAATGAAGCGCTGTTCTTTCAGGATTTGAACGAATGGCTGTTGAGCCAGTGCGGCGGACGATGGGACAACCCGACTTCGTTCAAAGACTATTTTTGGCGCAACGACGAGGCGGTCAAATGGACCGAAATCTACCTTCGTAATCTTCTGGCAAGTCCGCGCGCCATCCAGTTCCTCGGCCTCCGACGGTATCTGTCCGGTGGAATGCATAGCCTCAGCGGACCGTGGGGCTGGAAAGACCCGCGCAACTCCTTCACGCTTCCGATGTGGTTGCGGATATTCCCGGATGCGAAAGTCGTTTCAATCGAAAGAAACGGTGTCGACGTCGCGCAATCGCTGCTAGCGCGGGAAATCAAGATTCTCGAAGAGGCCCCGCGGTTCTACCAACGATACCGCGCAATCTTCTTTCTCCGCCCTCGCCGCGCCGGCTTTGCCCATTCGCCGCGTTGCATGTCCTTGGAAGACGCATTTTCGCTTTGGGAAGAATATACGTCGCAGGCCGACGCTGTGATCGCGACGCTGCCGCGCGAACGCGTGCTCGCGCTGCGTTATGAGGAAGTCCTGGAGGATCCTGTCAAATGGCTCAGCAAAAGCGCCGCGTTTTGCGACCTGAAGGCTTCGAAAACCCAGATCGAAACCGCGGTCAAAAGCATCAGGGCGGACCGCGCAAAGGCCTATGAGTTCAGCGCCGATCTCAAGAAATTCGCGGCGACGCACGCGGAAGCCTTGGCAGCCCGGGGATATTCCGTCCCCGGCGGTCAGGGATAAGCGGCGAAGGGAAATTATCGCCGCATCATGACGCGGCGATAATTTCCCGCTCGATCAGCTTGCTGATGACGTGCTTGGCCATTTGCTCCGGTGTTTGCTCCAGCGTTCGCAGATGGATTTCCGGTGCCTCGGGAGACTCATAGGGCGCGTCGAAGCCGGTGAGATTCTTGATCTTACCCGCCCTGGCCTTGGCATACAGCCCCTTGGTGTCGCGTTTGACGCACTCCTCGAGCGGCGTGTCGACGAAAACCTCGATGAATTCCTTCTCGCCCACGAGATTGCGGACCGCGAGCCGCTCGGCCCGGTAGGGAGAAATGAACGAGCACAGCACGATAAGGCCGGCCTCAGTCATCAGCTTGGCAACTTCGCCGGAGCGGCGGATATTTTCCACGCGATCGGCTTCCGTGAAGCCGAGATCCCGGTTGAGACCGTGCCGCACATTGTCACCGTCGAGCAGCATGGTGTGATGACCCATGGCGTGCAGCCGCTGCTCGACAATGTTGGCGACCGTCGACTTACCGGCGCCGGACAGGCCGGTGAACCATATGATCGCCGCGCGCTGGTGTTTGAGCACGGACCGCTCCGCCTTGCCCACCAGAAGCGGCTGCCAGTGCAGGTTGGTGCCCCGCCGCAGGCCGAAATCGATCATGCCGGCGCCGACCGTCTGATTGGTGAAGCGGTCGATGATGATGAAGCTGCCGGTCTTGCGATTCTCACGATAGGGGTCGAATGCGACCGGCATCCCGGTCGCAAGATTACAGACCCCGATATCGTTGAGCGAAAGCGTATGCGTTGCGAGGTGTTCACGCGTATTGACGTCGATCTTGTACTTGATGCCGGTCACGGTGATGGCCGTCGTCCGGGTGCCGATCCGGGCCAGGTAGGACCGTCCGGGCACCAACGCGTGATCACTCATCCAGATCACATGCGCGGCAAATTGATCCGACACCTCAGGGCGTGACGTAGAGCTGACCAGCACGTCGCCGCGCGCGATATCGATGTCGTCGGTCAATGTGATGGTGATCGCATCGCCTGAGCGCGCCGTGGCTTGCGGTCCCTCGAATGTCAGCAACTGCCCGATGCGGGAACTCTTGCCGGACGACGCCACGACGACCGGATCCCCCGCAGCGACTGCGCCGGAGACGACCGTTCCGGCATAACCGCGGAAATCGAGATTCGGGCGGTTCACCCACTGCACAGGAAAGCGAAACGGCCTGTCGACGGCTTCGCCCTCGACATCGACCGACTCGAGGTATTCCAGCAGCAGCGGGCCGCGGTACCACGGCATGTTGCCCGGCCGGGTGATGTTGTCGCCAAATCGCGCCGAGATCGGAACCGGCACGATGGTCGCAAAACCCAACTGCGCCGCGAACCTGCCGTAGTCGGCGACGATACGGTCGAACACCTCTTGCTCGTGGCCGACGAGATCCATCTTGTTCACGGCGACGACGACGTGACGAATGCCAAGCAGCGAGCAGATCAGGGAATGCCTGCGGGTCTGCACCAGCACGCCCTTGCGCGCGTCCACCAGAATGACGGCAAGCTCGGCGTTCGACGCGCCGGTGGCCATGTTGCGAGTATACTGCTCGTGGCCGGGCGTATCGGCGACAATGAACGAACGCCTGGGCGTGGCGAAGAAGCGATAGGCGACATCGATCGTGATGCCCTGCTCGCGCTCGGCTTCCAGCCCGTCCACCAGAAGGGCGAAATCGATTTCATCGTTGACCGTGCCGTGGCGCTCCGAATCCTTCGCGAGCGCCGAAAGCTGGTCGTCGAAGATGAGCTTGGAATCGTGCAGCAAGCGGCCGATCAGGGTCGACTTGCCGTCGTCGACCGATCCGCAGGTCATGAAGCGGAGCAGATCCTTGGTCGCCATGCCTTCCGAACTCGGCCGGGCTTCAGCGAGAAGCATCAGAAATAACCCTCGCGCTTCTTCTTCTCCATCGAAGATGCCTCGTCGCTGTCGATCAGACGGCCTTGCCGCTCGGATACCCGCGCCGTCCGCATTTCCGCGACGATGTCCTCGCGCGTTTCGGCGTCGGACTCGATCGCACCCGTGAGCGGATAACAGCCAAGCGTGCGAAACCGGACAACCCGCATCTCGGCCTGCTCGCCCGGCTCCAGCGGCAAGCGATCGTCGTCGACCATGATCCAGGTGCCGCCGCGCTTCACCACTGGGCGCGCCTTCGCGAAGTAGAGCGGGACGACCTCGATATTCTCCAGCATGATGTAGTGCCAGATATCCAGCTCGGTCCAGTTCGACAGCGGGAATACGCGGATGCTTTCGCCCGCGTTGATCCGCGTGTTGAACAGGTTCCACAACTCCGGTCGCTGGTTGCGGGGATCCCAGACATGCCCCTGTGAGCGGAAGGAGAACATCCGCTCCTTGGCCCGGCTCTTCTCCTCGTCCCGCCGGGCGCCGCCGAACGCGGCGTCGAAGCCGTAAAGATCGAGCGCTTTTTTCAGGGCTTCCGTCTTCATGACGTGGGTATGCAGTGAGGAGCCCGAAGCAATCGGATTGATGCCTTTCTCGACGCCTTCCTGATTGACATAGACGATCAGATCGGCGCCGAGACGCTGCGCGGTCCGGTCGCGAAACGCAATCATCTCGCGGAATTTCCATGTCGTGTCGACATGCATCAGGGAAAATGGCAGCGGCGCTGGATAGAACGTCAAGCCACTTGAGATGCTTCGGCAGCGCCGCCCGGCTTTCTCGCACGCGCGCTTCCATCAGTTCGACCTTTGGAACGCAACGCCGGCGCAAGACGGGCGCCGGCCCGGACCGCGGGCGATCGTCGCCGGTCCCATGGCCGGATGGGAAGCGTCGATGGCGTTGCAATCGGTTTGATTCATCTATTGCTGAACCGTGTCCGTTTCGGAAGGGCCGGAAAAACGCCCCTGCTTACGCAAGCGGGCGCGTTGCCGCAAGCCTGCTGCCGCAAGTCTGCTGCCGAAGGTCTCATGGCCCGGCAAGGTCGGCCCGACCACGTCGGCTTTGTTTCCCTGCCGGAACCGCCGGGCCAGCGCCGGCTAGCGCGCGATCTCATTGGCGATTGTCAGCAAATAACGGCCATATTCGGACTTTTCGAGTCCACGCCCGAGGCGGACCAGATCGTCCCGACTGATAAATCCCATCCGGAAAGCAACTTCTTCCGGGCAGCTCACCCGCAGCCCCTGCCGCTTCTCGAGCGTGCGCACGAATTCGGACGCGTCCAGCATCGAGTCCGGCGTCCCGGTATCGAGCCACGCGAAGCCTCGCCCCAGTCGCTCGGCGTGCAGCTCTCCCAGGCGCATGTAGGCCGCGATCGCGTCGGTGATCTCCAATTCGCCCCGCGCTGACGGTTTGAGGGACGCGGCGATCTCGACGATGCGATGGTCGAAGAAATAAAGCCCGGTGACCGCCCATCGGGATTTCGGCACTTTCGGCTTCTCGACGATCGAAAGCGGCCGCGCCTGCGCGTCGAGTTCGATCACGCCGTAGCGTTCCGGATCCGAAACCTGGTAGGCGAAGACCGTCGCACCGGTCTGCCTGGCACGCGCCATTGCCAGCGCCTCGGGCATACCATGACCGAAGAAGATGTTGTCGCCGAGGATCAGCGCCGAATTGCCGCCGCGGACAAAATCCGCGCCGATGATAAATGCCTGCGCAAGCCCCTCGGGACGCGGCTGTTCGCGATAGGTGATCTTGATACCGAGGCGATCGCCATCGCCAAGCAGCTTCTCGAAATGCGGCAAGTCCTCAGGCGTGGAGATCAGCAGGATGTCCCGGATACCGGCCAGCATCAGCGTGCTGAGCGGATAATAGACCATCGGCTTGTCATAAACCGGCAGCAATTGCTTGGACACCGCGCGCGTCATCGGATAGAGGCGCGTGCCGCTGCCGCCGGCCAGGATGATTCCTTTCATGCCTCAACTCCGAGTCGCATGTCTCCCGCCGATCTCATTTGGATTGGGTGGGTCTTTCCCCAGTGGTCCCCTTTATGCCGTCGCGCACTGCGGACAGATACGCTTTAAGGTAAGATAGCCGGCTTTCAACAAAAAACAGAAGAAGAAACCTGTTGACGAGAGTCGATGCCAACTCCTTCGCCGAGAAAAACAAGGGAACGTGCGGCCTCCGAATCAGAAGAAAGCAGTTCCTGATCTGATAGTAGCAGCGTTCCGCACTGTGTTCCGAGATCGTCAGCGGTCCAACACGAAAATACCGGGCGCCGATGCTGTGCCGCATCACCACGTTCGGGACAACGTAGATCGGAATCTGCTTGGCTCGACAACGCAGACACCATTCGGTGTCCACGAAATCGATAAACAATTGCTCGTCGAATGCACCAACTGCATCGAATACCGAGCGCGTTGCTGCGATCCCCGACGAAATTACAATATCAACGAGATAGGGAGCGGCGGCATCGGCGCAGTGAACAGGGATCGGCTGTCCATGCCGGCCGATGCGCACGGCGGGGAGTGGCACGTTCGTGGCGTCGTCAATACATAACGGGGACACGACCTTCGCAACTCCGATATCCAGCGCCGCCGCGAAGCAGTTGACGAATCCCGGCCAAATCTTTGAATCCTGATCAAAGAAGAACAAGACCGCTGCTCCTTCAGCTAGGGCAGCGCGCAGCCCAACATTCTGTGCACGCGCGATACCGGAATTGTAGCCGAGAGTGATCAGTGTGCATCCGCCGAGCAGTTGTCCGGATTCCAGGTACGGGGCCTCGGTATTGTCAACGAGCACGACCTTCGCACCGTCTTTGACGAGCTGCCCGCATAGATCTAGCAGTCGAGCAACGTCTGGCCGATATGTCACAATAACGCAATAAGTTGTCACTGTTGTTCCTAGTGTCCCGATTCAGAAATTCGAGCCACTAAAGATTCGCGTTGCTGTGGCAGGTTTGTTCTGGCCAGCAAGGGGATCTCGGATGGGTCGGAGGATGGCGGAACTGGTTCTGAGCGAGGCTCAGCGGACGGAGCTGAAGCTGCGTTCGTCCGATGACATTCTCAAATCAATCGGGCTCTTCTATCCCTACAATCAACCATTGCGTGCATGATCAAACGTCGCGAACTTCTCGTTCAAAGCACTAGCGTTTGAGCTTGCTAGCGGCGACCGCGCACTCATTCTTGGACCAGCGCGTCAGACGTTGGGACGGAGACGACACGCGACAAGTGCGCGACCGCTTGCGCGCCCGCTCGATATTACTTTCAACAAATTTCAATCATGGGATGCATCGATTGCAGTTAAGCGCGACGACCCGCGACGCGCCCATCACACCAAAAGAGATAATTTTCCGATGATGCAAGTAGTACGAGCAGCAGCGCCGCCAACGGACCGGCTCCAATGAGGCCGAAATTTCGGAGCATATCGAGGTAGGTCCGTTCGGAGACTGAAGACGCATAGCCCCGCGCGTTCCAATATTGACAAGCGCCCCCTGACCAAACATTAGCGTTTTGGGATCGCTGAAGGTCTGCTTGTCGTCGTTAAGCAGCTCGAGTTTGATGCTGTTCGAGTTTCTTGGCCATCGAAAAACGTGCGGAGCTGCCCGCTGGGGCTCGCCGAGATTCCAAAATCGAGATTTTGATAGACCAGCCCGTGCGGTGCACGCACGCGGGAGCGGCTGATCTTCTTGGAAGGGGCAAAGTTCTCGACGCGACCCTAACAAGCGTAACGATTGACTCTCGCGGCGCTAAAGTGGAGCGACCAGTACGACGTATTCGACACAGAAGCTGCTCCGGCAAGCATGTGTCGACTGCGCGGCGCCACCTGGAGCTTGTGTCGCTGAGCGCCGAAGCCAGTCAGAAGCGGCCTTTTCGAATCAACAGCGAGCCGCCTCACGCAGTCTCCAACCCTATCCGCCGATCCGACAATTCCGGCCCAAACGACTGCCGCAACTTTATCGCAATTCAAGCGTGAGTTGGCGGGACGGGCTGCCGGAGTCGTGTCATCCGCAGTCCCGATCGGGACAACTTGCGCTGCCGGCAATCCCTGCTCGGCCGCGGACCGAAACACCTCGCGCGCAAAGCCGCACCAGGTCGTTTCCTACCGATAGGTGAGAACATGGAAGCCCCGCCATTTCACAATGACGATGTCTCGCCGATATGATAGTAGGTGCGTGGTCCGTTGCGCGCATTGAGGTCGAACACATTGAAAACAAGCGCAGCCTCCAAGGAAGAGCCCGCGCAGGCTGGCAGCGAAAAGATATTCAGCCAGGAATTGGTCATGGCGGTCGCCGATCATATTCCGCTGTTGCTGATCGGCCCCCTGCTGGTGGCTTTGGCAGGCTACCTCTTCAGTTCGCCCCTGCCAATGGAGTACAAAAGTACTTCGGTTCTGCGAATCGATCGCCCCACTGCCAGATCGATTGAGGCTCTGGTGACGTCGCCCGCCGTGGCGGACGCGGTCCTCTCAAAGTATGCGGGCACCGGCGACAGCCCCGAAAGCCGTGCGGTCTTCCTGTCCGAGCACCTGCACCTCACTGACTCGGAACCGGGCAGCGAACGTCCAGGCGAGCGTCTGTTTCGTTTGGATGTCACGCACTACGATCCTCGAACCGCCCAATCCATCAGTTCTGATTTGATCGACGCATGGCTCGCGTCGACGCCTCCTCGAGGGACTGAGCGCGCTGATCTCGAAGCCGAACTGGAGCGCAACAAGCTCGCAGAAGCTGCCAATTCGAAACTGATCGACAAAATTCAAGGCGAGACCACAAAGCTCTTGGCGCCCAACACCATGGCCGGTGAATTGGCGACACCAATTTCTGCGCTGATCAGCAAGCGTGACCAGCAACTGGCGGCGATAAACGCAATAAATCGTCGATTGCAAGGCATTACCAGAGATGTCGTCGTCGTATCTCCGCATTTGCCTCGAGATCCAATTCCTCTTCGAAGGAGACCCGTGGCCATTCTATACGGAGTGGCTGCAATACCGGTGTTCCTCGCCCTCATTTTATTGGGTCGATACTTCGCCCCGGGAGTTTCCGTATACGACGTGCTTTCACGCAGGTTCCGGCGGGCCACATAGTCGACGCAACATGCTCAAGAACCCTTTCTTCGTCTATGTGGCAAGCTTTGGAGCGGTCATTGCCATCTATCAACTAGGCTGGTCAGACATCTATCCGAAGCTGTCTTGGGACCTTCTCTTGTTTTTCGCACTGACCTTTCTTGCAGCATTTTTATTGGCTCGCTTAATTGAGCCATTCGTCAGCGGAACCCACGAATATACCCCCGGTCTGTTGTCCGAATACGCCACTCTATTCGTGATCGCGACGTTTGTCGGAGAGATCGCACTTGCCGGCGGCATACCGCTGCTCTTCGTGATCCACGGCGCCAAGTTCTACGAGATCGAGGCAAACGCCACTCACTTGCATGCATTTACGTTTTGGAGCGTGTTCTCGGCGATTCGCTTCGCGGACTTTCTGTATTCACGCCGCTATCGCTACATGATCGAAGCCGCGCTACCTGTGATCTTCTACGTGCTACTTGTTTATCGCGGTCCCGCGATCATGTGCGTCCTGTCCTGGATGTTCATCTTCGTCATCAGACACAACGGGCTCAAACGTGCGCATATTGCGTGGGCTGCAGTCGGCCTGGTGTCGGTCGCCTACATCAACGGGCTGATAGGCGACATTCGATCGCCTGGCCAGGAGACCGCTGGCGCGCCATCCGCCTCATTCCAAAACTCCGGAATCCCGCGGACCTATTTTTGGACGTATCTGTATGTGACGTCACCGCTTGCCAATTTTCAGCTTTCCGTTGACAAGCTACCCCCCGGACAGGGCACGGCACTCGAGTTCATAGCCAGCGACTTGTTGCCCGATACGATCTCGAAGCGGATATTGCCCCTGCTCAACGATACCATCCTGAGCGGGACTGGAAACCTTGTGTCGAGAGACGCGCTCTATAGCTGGACGCAGCCGCAAATATCGCGGGGTATCAACATCTCGACTTTGTTTGGACGATCTTACGGGTTCTTTGGCTGGATCGGACCTGTGATCATGTTCGTGGCGCTGTCCGCCTTGATCATTGTCTACATTATCTTGATCCGTGGATCGCCGTACAGGGTACCTGCGCTGGCGCTTCTCAACGTCCTCGTGGTCTTTTGCCTGTTCAACAACATGATCGCATCTGCGGCGCTGCTTCCGCAGTTGGTGTGGCCCTTGCTGCTGCCGCCTTGGTACAAGAAAGCTGCACCGCAGCTTGCCTAGCGCAACGACCGGACGCGCCAGGCAAGCCGCTCATGGGTGCTTGATGTGCTGGTCATGCTTCAGGAACGCAGGCTTCCCTCGTGAGCGGCCAGGCGGGCCACACAGTCCCGGACACCGGTGCGCCAGTCGGGCAACTCGAGGCCGAACGACCGCCGCAGCTTGGCGCAATTCAATCGCGAGTTGGCCGGTCGGACTGCCGCGGTCGGGTAGTCCGCGGTCGCAATCGAGACGACTTCGGCCGCGGGAAGTCCGTACTCCCTCGCGGACTGAAAGACCTCCCGGGCAAAGCCGCACCAGGTCGCCTCCCCCCCGTTGACGGCGTGATAGACTCCCCAGGGCGTCGCGCCGGGATCTCTGACGGCCCGGGCCGCAAGGGCGAGCACGATACTCGCCAGATCCGGGACGTAGGTTGGCGCCCCCCTCTGATCGTCGACGACGGAGATCACGGTCTGCTCCGTCGCCAGCCGAAGCATGGTTTTCACGAAGTTCGCACCCCAGGGGCTGTGAAGCCAGGCCGTGCGCAAGATCAGATGCCGCGCGCAGGCTTTCGCAACACGCAATTCGCCGTCGAGCTTGCTCTGCCCGTATAGGCTGATGGGGCCGGTGGCGTCTTCTTCGACATATGGGCTCGGCTTCGTTCCGTCGAACACATAGTCGGTCGAAATATGGATGATCGGGATAGAATTCGCCGCGCAGGCCGCGGCCGCGTGTTCCGCGCCCAGTGCGTTGACCGCATGCGTGGCGGCCGGCTCGCTTTCCGCCCTGTCAACCGCGGTATAGGCGGCGGCATTGGCGAAGATATCAGGCCGCTCCCGCGCGATCGCAGCGGCTACGGATGCTCCGTCGGTAATATCAAGGTCGGGGCGACCGATTGCGATGACGTCGATATCCGAGCGCGAGGACGCCTCCAATAAGGCGCGCGCAAGCTGGCCCTCTCGACCGGCGACCAAAATCCTCAACTGACGCCTCGCATCACGATGATTGGCGACTTCTCGGCGACATCCGCGGCGTCCCCACCCGCTGCGTCACGCCCCGTAAGTGAAAGCCGGAGCCATGTCCTGCAACGACGGCTGTCTGCGATCCTTGTCCGAGAGCGTAATCTTGGCGCGATCCACTGGCCATTGGATACCCAGCGAGGCATCGTCCCACCTCAGTCCCCGATCGCAATCCGGAGCATAATAATCGGTGACCTTGTAGATGACCTCCGTTTGGGGCTCAAGCGCACAGTAGCCATGCGCAAAGCCGGGCGGAATCCATATTTGCGTCCAATTCTCGGCACTGAGGACCGCACTTACGTGTTGTCCGAATGTCGGGGAGCCCACCCGGATATCGACAGCCACATCGAACACTGACCCGCGCGTCACGCGCACCAGCTTGCCCTGCGCATGCGGCGGCACCTGAAAATGCAAGCCGCGCAACGTGCCCGTCTCGAGCGAAAGTGCATGGTTGTCCTGAACGAACTCCGTTGCGATACCTGCCGCAGTCATGTCCCTGCGGCTGTAGGTCTCGGAAAAGAAACCCCGCGCATCGCGATGGATCTTTGGAACGACCAGCTTGACGTCGGCGATGCCCAGAGGCCGTATGTCCACGCTAGAATCCTCGCGATAGGCGTGCATCTCGTTTTCCCCGATGCGAATTGAGATCGGCGACGGACGCTCGAAACCACCGATAGCCCAAGACTCCGCGCAACGAAAGCGTCTCGATGAACGGTTACTCACCCCACCGTTCCTGTTCGAACATCTCTCTTGGCGTCAGATACCAGAGCAAAAACAGGAACCCCCCGCCATACGTCAGCAAGCCCGTCGACAACGGAACGTTGAGCAAGACTTGGACAAGGATGGCGCTGGACACCAGAATGAAGAAAGGCGGCAAACCTGACGAGGCGCGATTTCCCAAGGCGATGATGAGGCCGCACACAAAAACGGAAACCGGCGCAAGCACCGTTCCCACCGAAGCGATACCTTCCGTCGCAAAGAGCGACGCATTGTAGTTCCCGCCACCAGGGAAATATTTTAACATCACGACTCCCAATTGCTCGCGATAGGGACAGCCGCTAATGGACTTCAATATGCTTATCTGACAAAAATAGGTGAGATCGTGTTTGGAAAAGAAGTCATTGTAGAGATCCATGGCAAGCGACGGAACTGCGAGTATTCGGAAGTTTACATTGAAAAAATAGGACAACGCGACCGGAAGGGGCCCGCTGCTATGGTTGAAGAACGGAAGCAAAAGAACCCCGGCGAGAATCGGCAGCAGCAACGAAAGAACGACAGCCATCCTTGTCCCAAAAAACCTTGAGAGTGCCCACATGACAACCAGCCACGCGGGCGCAAAGAACGCCGTCTTGCTGACGGCGATCGGATAGTAGAAGAGCATCAACACCAGGACCGCGGCGGCTTGCCAAAGATTCCTTCGCGCGACGGTGCAAGCAAACAGGAATGGCAGCAGCGAAATCGACGTTATTGAGATGAGATAGTTAAGGATTGCAGGAAATGCATCGGTCCGGAGGTTGGAGGCATCTCCGGGAGACACGAACCTGAAATTATAGGCTGAAGCGAACACGACGGTTGCGAGGCAAATCAAGAAAATGGCCTGCAGCAGCCGGTCGAACAGCCTTGCAGGCATCGCCCGCATCCGGGGCAGCGGCGAAGACACGAACAAGGCGGGCAAGAGAAAGGCAACTGCCGATACCGCCGCGGACACTCTTGCTGTATGATGATCGTAGTCGAGAACTGAGAAAAAACTCAACCACAAATAACCCAGCACCATCGCGGCAAAATAGAAGCCGACGAAATAGCCAAAGCTGAACTCGGCAAAAACGAAAAGCACAAATACGAGCGCGAATGCGCCACTCCAGACCGCGGCCTGCGATAGTGCAGCGGGATCATATGAAACATGATATACACGGAAAAATTGCGAAACGCCGACGGAAGAGACGCAGCAAATCACGACGAAACTAACAATTGAGAGCGCCAAGAACAGGCGCTCTCGGATTTTCGAATGAGCCATTGAAGCCTCTTGAGAATCCATCAAGCTCGATTGCTCCTTTGTCTGATCCTGCAATCAGAGCGTGATGAGTTTTCGAATCGTCATCTCGCTCTATCTTTCTGTTTGAGCATGGACTTTCCGGAAAACCAGTACCCACCCATCGGGTCGTAGCCCGAGGCCATGCTTTTCCGGATCATGCTCTGGAGTGCGATGGGATCGGGTTGAATCCCCATTCGCGCTCCAGGTTTTTGATTGAGCATGATCTCCGCGCAAACGCGTTCCGCGTTTGTCGCGAGGAAAACCGGTATCCACATGTCCGGAGCATGCTCTGGTGGCGAACAATTCAATCCATGAACACCACGGTCTTGCGGCCGTTGAGGATCACGCGATCTTCGAGATGATAACGGATCGCGCGCGCCAGCACGCGCCGCTCGATATCGCGTCCCTTGCGCACGAGGTCCTCCGGCGTGTCGCGATGGCTGATGCGCTCGACATCCTGGTCGATGATCGGCCCCTCATCGAGGTCCTGGGTAACGTAATGGGCGGTCGCGCCGATCAGCTTGACGCCGCGCTCGTGGGCCTGGTGATAGGGCTTCGCGCCCCTGAATCCCGGCAGGAACGAGTGGTGGATGTTGATGCAGCGCCCCGAGAGCTTCGCCGACATCTCGTCGGAGAGAATCTGCATGTAGCGCGCGAGCACGACGAGGTCTGTCTGCGTCTGCCCGACCATCTCCCAGATCTCGTCCTCCTGCGCGCGCTTGGTCTCCTTTGTCACCGGCAAGCAGTAGAACGGTATGTCGCCGAAATCGAGACTGGAATAGATTTCGCGCGGATGGTTGGAGACGATCGCCGTCGGGATCATCGCAAGCTCGCCGGTTCGCCAGCGGTAGAGAATGTCGACGAGGCAATGATCGGATTTCGAAACCAACAGCATCACGCGCGGCCGCGTGGCGCGGTCGCGCATCTGCCAGTCCATGGCGAAACGCTCAGCGATCGCGGCAAATCCGGTCTGCAGCGCCGACAATTCCACCGCGAGATCGGCGGCGGTGAACACCACCCGCATGAAGAATTTATTGGTCTCGACGTCGTCGAACTGCTGGGCGTCGAGAATGTTCTGCCCATTATGGGCGAGGAAGGTCGAGACGGCCGAGACGATGCCGGGACGATCCGGGCAGGACAGGGTCAGCACATATTGGTGATCTGGCATGGCTAAGCTTGATTAAGACCTGAGCAGACACGTGGAACGGACATTCGCGGCCCTGCTCTATCACCGCCAGCGCCCTTGCGCCAACGGTCAGGGACGAGTCAGGATGAACAAATGGCTGCAAATATTGGTTAGAGCACGATCATGGCCGACAAACTGAGCGGGTACCGCATCCTCATCCTGGAAACGCGCGAAGAAGCGCAGTTCTCCCGCCTGCTCGCTGAGCAGGGCGCGGATGTCCTGCAATGCCCGATGTTCACGATCAACGATGTGCCCGACCCTGCGCCGGTCGAAGCCTGGATCGCCCGCTTCATCGAAAAACCCTGCGGGAATCGCCGAGATGCTCGCGCGGATTGACCTCAAAGGCCGTCGCCTAGGCCTGCAGCTTTATCCCGACAAGGATCACAGCACACTTATCGGCGCGATCATGGCGCAGGGCGCGGAGGTCGATACCGTGCTGCCTTACAGCTATGATGCCAAGGCGGCCGACGCCAACATCGTCACCGCGATCGAGGAGATGGCGCAAGGCAAGGTCGATGCGATCGCGCTGACCAATCTGGGGCAGATTCGCCGCCTGATCGATGTTGCACGCGCGCGTGGCTGCGAAGCGCGGTTGCGCGAGGGGCTGGCGCGAACGCCGATCGCTTCGGTCGGACCGGCGGTTTCGGACGAATTGAAATCCCACGGCCTGCGCACCGATATTTATCCCGCCAACGATGCCTTTTTCATGAAGCCGTTGATTTCGGCGATGGCGGTGGAGCTGGGCAAAACGCCTCCACGGACGGCGGCTAGCAGATAGGCAGTCATTCCGGGGCGCGCAGAGCGCGAACCCGGAATCTCGAGATTCCGGGTCTGGTCCTTCGGACCATCCCGGAATGACCCCCGCGTGAGTGCTTCATCGCCCTCGCGACGACAGCGGTTCACTCCGCCGCCTGCCTCGTCTCGTTCAGATATGCCTGATACGCGAGCTTGAGACCATCCTGCAGCGACGTGCGCGCGCGCCAGCCGAGTTGGGTGAGGCGGCCAACGTCGAGCAGCTTTCGCGGGGTGCCGTCGGGCCGCGAGGTGTCGAAGCTGATCGTACCGGTGTAGCCGACGGCGGCGGCGACGAGGCGCGCGAACTCGGCGATGGTGATGTCTTCGCCAGTACCGATGTTGACCATGTCGCTCGCCGAATAGGTCTTCATCAGGTGGACGCAGGCATCCGCCATGTCGTCGACATAGAGAAACTCCCGGCGCGGCGTGCCGGTGCCCCAGACCACGACATTTTGTGCGCCCGAGAGCTTTGCCTCATGAAAGCGGCGGATCAACGCTGCGACCACGTGGCTGTATTCCGGGTGATAGTTGTCGCCGGGCCCGTAGAGATTGGTCGGCATCACATTGATGAAGTCGCAACCGTATTGGCTGCGATAGGCTTCCGCCATCTTGATCCCGGCGATCTTGGCGATCGCGTAGGGCTCGTTGGTCGGCTCCAGCGGCCCCGTCAGCATGGCATCCTCGCGCAACGGCTGCGGCGCCAGTTTTGGATAGATGCAGGACGAGCCGAGAAACATCAGCTTCTCGGCGCGGTTGACATAAGCGGCGTGGATGACATTGGCGGCGATCGCCAGATTGTCATAGAGGAATTCGGCGCGCAGCGTGTTGTTGGCGACGATGCCGCCGACCTTCGCCGCCGCCAGAAACACCACCTGTGGGGATTTGGCCTTGAACCACTCGAACACCGCCGACTGATCCCGCAGGTCGAGCTCGCCGCGCCCGACCGTCAGCAATTCGACATCCTCCTGCGCCAGCCTTCGTGTCAGCGCGCTGCCGACCATCCCGCGGTGTCCGGCAACGAAAACCGTTTTGCCTTTCAGGTCAAACGGCGTGCTTGCCATTGGCGGCCTCCTGCCTGGCGATCGCGAGATCGCCCGCCACCATTTCCTTCACGAGCTGCGCAAAGTTCGTCTTCGGCTTCCAGCCGAGCTTGGCACGTGCCTTGCTGGCATCGCCGATCAGAAGATCGACTTCAGTCGGGCGGAAATAGGTCGGATCGATCTGAACGACGGCCTTGCCGGATTTCTTGTCAATCCCGGTTTCTTCGACCCCCTTGCCGCGCCATTCGATGCCGCGGCCGACCTCGGCGAATGCCAGCTCGACGAATTCGCGCACCGAGCGCGTCTCGCCGGTCGCCAGCACGAAGTCATCGGGCGCATCGGCCTGCAGAATCGCGTGCATGCCCTCGACATAGTCCCGGGCATGTCCCCAGTCGCGCTTGGCCTCGAGATTGCCGAGATAAATCGCATCATCCAGGCCGACCTCGATGCGCGCCACGCCGCGGGTGATCTTGCGGGTCACGAAGGTCTCGCCGCGGATCGGGCTTTCATGGTTGAACAGAATACCGTTGGAAGCGAACATGCCGTAGGCCTCGCGGTAGTTCACCGTGATCCAGTAGCCGTAAAGCTTGGCCACGCCATAGGGCGAGCGTGGATAGAACGGCGTCGTCTCCTTCTGCGGAACCTCCTGGACCAGTCCGTACAGCTCGGACGTCGATGCCTGGTAGAACCGCGTCTCCTTTTCCATGCCGAGAATGCGGATCGCTTCCAACAGCCGCAGCACGCCGATCGCGTCGGCATTGGCGGTGTATTCCGGACTTTCGAAACTCACGCCGACATGGCTTTGGGCCGCGAGATTGTAGATCTCGGTCGGACGGATCTGCTGCATCAGCCGGATCAGATTGGTGGAATCGGTCATGTCGCCGTAGTGCAGCAGAAACGGCACATTGCCGGCGTGCCGGTCTTCGTAGAGGTGATCGATCCGCGCGGTGTTGAACGAGGAGGACCGCCGCTTGACGCCGTGAACGGCATAGCCGAGGCCAAGCAGATACTCGGCAAGATAGGCGCCATCCTGCCCGGTGACGCCGGTCAAAAGCGCAACCCGCCGTTTCGAATCCTGAGCCGCCATTTCCTCTCCAACAACGCGCCGGACTGCCCGGAGCGCGACCCGAGATGCCCCCAATAGGCACGCAGGCCGCCCCAGCAGCTCCTTATCATGCCCGCGTTTGCCGGGCCAAATCGAGCGCAAGAGGCCCGTCGCCCGCGGCGCAGGCCATAGCATTCGACCCCGCATAAGTCTAATGCCGAGATCGATCGCGTCGGAACCGACGAGCGCGGGCCGCCTGGATCGCGAGTATAGTGCGCCAACTCGGTGGCGGGATGGGTGTCTACTCCGCGGCTTCCCGCCTCTTCCCGAGAGGCGCAAGGCCGAGCGCTGTTCGCATCGACTGATGGTAGTGGATCATCGCCGGCTCGTTGCGGCCATAGACTGTATGCGTCTGCGCCCCGGACGTAAGCCCAATCTGGACGCTGCGCCCGGTCGGGAAATCCTCGCCCGTCACCACGTCGAGAACGAGCTGCATGTTCTTGTCCCAATGGGTGCGCTCGTCGTCAGTGCTCGGTGCCTTCGGCACATAGAGGCCGAGATCCATCACCGCCCGGTCCGTGCGCCCCTCACAAGGAAACACCCGCGCGAGTTCGACATGGTCACCCTGAACGAGCAGGACGGTGTTGGGAAACAGCGAGTAGACCAGCGCCGTGTTCCACATCAGGTCCCAATTGTCTTCGGGCTCGATCCTAAGCCGTTCCAGCTTCTTGCGAGGAAAGACCAGGCGATGATTGAGACCGAACGCTTCGAAGTCCGTCACATTGCCGTGCAGCACGTCCCTGAGCGAGTCCCGGTGCAGAAAGCCGACGTGATAGCCCTCGTGGAAGGTATCAACGAGAATCTTCCAATTCATGGTCTCGGGGATCACGCGCTTGTCGTAAAATGACCAGGATTCGAATCCGAACGAGGCGAGCTCAGGGCCGAGCCCACCGAGCCACGGATCGATGTCGAAATCGGTCGAACCATCCGCCGCCGCCGACGGGATCACCCACACCAGGCCGTGCTTTTCACACAGCGGCAGCTCGACGAGTGATGACCGCTCGGGGCGCACGTCCGGGAAGCATCGCTCGTCGGGAATGCCGGTCACCTTGCCGGCAAGATCATAGGTCCAGGCATGATAGGGGCACGAGAACAAACGCGCGCTGCCGCAGCCCTGGGCCACTTTGGCGCCGCGGTGCCGGCAAACATTCAGGAACGCGCGCAGCTTATTGTCACGCCCCCGCACGACTAGGATCGGCACTCCGGCATAGTCATCGGTATGGAAGTTGCCAGGCGTGGACCACTCCGAGGCGAAACCCATCGCGATCGGGTGCTGGCGAAACAGGATCCGTTGCTCCTCGGCCAAACGCTCTGGGTCCGTGTAGGCTGACACCTCGTTGCGCCAGGGCGCATCGGCCATGGCAGTCGTCCTGGTGTCGACGTAATGCAGCAGCCGCTTCAAAAGACTGATCTGGTTTTGCCTGCTCATCGAAAACTCCGGGTTACGGTCGCTTCAAATATGATCATCCGACCGGACAATACGGCACCGTATCACGGCCACTCCGGTTTTCAATACGGCACCGTATCACATTCGAGGCATCGGCATGGAGAGCACGCGCGGCGCTCGCCAGGCATGACTGGAAATTTGTTAGCGCTGCAATTCGCGAGACGCGCCTGTCAGTCTTGTTCAACTTCCAACAAGAACTTGGCGCTGGCAGCGACCAAGTTGGCTCGCCGGCGCGGCGTCTCATCGAGAAACAACATGCTCTGGCCGAACAGGAATGCATAGAAGAGCACGGCGCGGGCGTCCGCGTCCGGCGCCGAAAGGCCGAGCTTCCGAAAAAGCGAGCCCCCTACCTTTAGCCGCGCCGTGTCCACCTTTGCGGCGGCCGCCGCGGCGGCCGGATCAGTGCGCGCCCATTGCCGTATTGCAAGTTCAATTGCCATGCCCTGGGAGTTGGCGCGTTCCGAATATAATCTGAATAATCCTCGCAGTCTCTCGACCGCCGACTCGCCACTGGCTTCGACTTGCCGCTCGATCGCGGTGACGCGGCCATCCCGCCAGGTTTCGAGCATCGCATTCAGAAGTGCGCGGCGATCCTTGAAACGCCGATAGAATCCACCCTTGGTCACTCCCAGCCGTTCGGCCAGCACCTCGACCCGGACGCCGTCGACGCCGCCTTTTGCCAATTCCGCGAGCCCGGCCGACACCCAGTCCTGAGATGCATCTTCGTCTTTCACCTGTCCCCCTGAAATATTCGGCTTGCGCTCGGCGCTGCGTATCCCCCGAACGGATGATACGGTACCGTATTGCGCTCGACTCGCAAGCCTGATACGATGCCGTATCGATCAAGATTTTTCGTTCAAGATATTTCCTGTTGTTTTCGGAATTTTTCATATGCAAGCACTGGCAATTAACGCTGCACGCAACTCTTGCAAACTACGGCTGCCGGCGCGGGGGAATGGCCCTGCGCGGCATGCCTCGTTCTATAGGCGATTTGTTTTATTCCGACCCCTCCATTCGGAGGGGCTGAGCGGCAGCAATGCATTTCTTTACAGTCTCGAAGAACTGTCTCGCAACACCCCGCACCGGGTCCCTACTCATCAAATAACGAATTCCACCACCGCAGGAGTTCGATTGCGGCCGGTGAGCGCCAGCCGGACGCGATCCGGTGATTCGCAAGGGTATCCGACGCCGCCCGGCAGCGCCACAGGGTGCTGGGCAAGCTGCGCCCAATAGTCCAATATGTTGAACAGTCTGACCATTGTAGGCTCGGCTGGGCAGGCGGCTGAAACCGCCAAGGACAGAGCGCGTCAAGCGCCGAAAGCTTTTGATCGCGAGCAGCTTCTCAGGGCGATCGAAATCAGCTTGCCCGAGATCGCTCCAGGGAGGGAATGCGTGGAACACGCTTTGGAAGTGCGTGGGGTGTCACTGCGCTTCGGCGGCGTACGTGCGCTCACCGATGTCAGTTTCGGCGTGAACGACGGCGAACTGTTCTCGATTATCGGCCCCAACGGCGCCGGCAAGACCTCGATCGTCAACTGTATCTCGGGCCGCTACCGGCCGACCGAAGGCCAATTGTTCTATCGCGGGCAAGATATTACCGCACTTAATCCGAACGCCCGCCCTTCGCTCGGCATCGGCCGCACCTTCCAGAATCTCGCGCTGTTTCATCACATGAGCGTGCTCGATAACATCATGGTCGGGCGGCATCATCTGCTGAAAAACAATTTCATCACCGGAGCGCTGTACTGGCTCACCGGCGCGCGGCGCGAGGAACTCGAGCATCGCCGCAAGGTCGAGGAAATCATCGACTTTCTCGACCTGCAGTCGGTGCGTAAGGCCACCGCCGGCACCCTGCCCTACGGCTTGCGCAAGCGCGTGGAACTCGCGCGTGCCATGGCGCTGGAGCCGAAGCTGATCCTGCTCGACGAGCCGATGGCCGGCATGAACTTCGAGGAAAAAGAGGACATGGCGCGCTACATCGTCGACCTCAATGAGGAATTCGGCATGACCGTCGTGATGATCGAGCACGACATGGGCGTGGTGATGGATATCTCCCACCGCGTCATGGTGCTCGATTTCGGCCGCAGGATCGCGGAAGGCGATCCGGCCGCGGTGCTGGCCGATCCCCATGTCAAGCGCGCCTATCTCGGCGAAGAGGACGAAGTGCTGGTCGATCCCGACGATAAGCCCCAGCCCGCGGAGTCCGCGGCATGATGGACTACGCCGGACGCCTCGCCCACGCCGATACCTTTGCGAAGCTGTTGCGCCTCAACGCCCGCGAACACGGCCACGAAATCGCGCTGCGGGAAAAGGATTTCGGACTCTGGCGCGTGTTCACCTGGAACGACTATCAGATGCGGGTGCGCGACTTGGCGCTCGGCCTGATCGAACTCGGGCTTGGTCGCGGCGACGTCATCGGCATCATCGGCGACAACCGGCCGGACTGGGTTTCGGCTGAGATCGCCACGCACGCCATCGGCGCCATGAGTTTGGGCCTCTATCGCGACGTCCTGGATGAGGAGGCGGCGTATCTCTTGAGCTATGGCGAAGCCAAGCTGGTATTCGCCGAGGACGAAGAGCAGGTCGACAAGCTGCTGACGCTCGCCGATCGCGTGCCGCACCTCAAGCACATCATCTATTCCGATCCGCGCGGCATGCGGAAATATGATGATCCGCGCCTGATGGGGGCCGACAAGCTCGCAAGCGTGGGGCGCGACCGCGCCGCCCGTGAGCC
>WNGJ01000074.1_pt1 | contig 85306 bp, 84 predicted proteins | sample 5400611 | NCBI WGS metagenome assembly WNGJ01 (sample SAMN13153375, study PRJNA577476) | soil metagenome | isolation source: 40 cm soil or saprolite under Garry oak tree replicate 1 | place: USA:California | collected 2016-06-15 | reverse complement strand
AAATCCGAGCGAGCTAAGCTTCAGCACAAACTTTTCCAGGCCAACTCGGTTTGCTTCGTATTTCATGATCGATTTGAGGTAATCCACGTCACCCCAAGAGAAACTGGTACAAGAGGAGCCGGGGCATGGCAGTCCGGGTATGAGGTTTTAAGCGATCGTTCCTTCCAGTGACTGAGGTAACGTTGCTGGTGTGAGCCGCTCACGGATAAGCTTATGAACTCATTTGCTCGTAGGCCGAAAGCATGGGAACAGCGGCGCAATCCGGCATTCGCGAACGACGCCGCTCTGTGCGTTATGAGTTCGACGCACAAATCACCATCAACAGTCACGATCGGGAAGGCGAGGCGGCAATTTGGGGCCGGTGCAGCAACCTCAGTGAGGAAGGTCTGGGCGCAACTATTGTAGGCTCACTCAATCTTGGAGAGATGCTGCCCATACAACTTCCCTTACATCCCCACGAACCACCAGTGAGCTTGCAGGCTACAGTTCGGTATCAAAATGGATTCCATTACGGTTTCGAGCTCCTCACCATGAACGATGCCACACGTGAAGCGCTGCGATCCACTTGCGCCGGACTGGCTCAGGATATCCTATGAGTTCGCTACGCAATATCGATGAGCTGAAGAAGGGCCTGGAGAGTGCAGCTCGAGCGGCGGGATCTCGGAAGCAGTTCATGGAGGCTGTCGCGCGGCAATTGCACGATCGCATGCTCAAATACAACTGGGTAGGCTTCTACATGATCGAGAAGGGTAGCAATGGGCAACCTGACATGCTGGTGCTCGGGCCGTTCGTTGGCAGTATGACTCCCCATAGTCGCATTGCCTTAAATCAAGGCATCTGCGGTGCAGCTGCCTCATCGGGAAAGACTATTGTCGTGCACGACGTCAAATCTGATCCGCGTTACCTTGCCTGCTCTGCGGAGACCAAGTCCGAAATAGTAGTACCAATATTCGCGAAGGTAACGGTAGTGGGCGAACTGGACATCGATAGCCATTTCCGCGCCGCATTTCAGCATGAGGACATCGCCCTCGTCGAATATTGTGCGGCCTTAGTTGGACGATTCCTCGAAAAGTTCGGTGCGCGTGAGTACACCGGCAAAGAAGGCACCAAAACCGCTGCCGCGATTTCATCTTCGTCTAAGAGGTAGGTCGGAGGATTATGGGGCCTCTGGATTTTTGCTGCCGCTTTCAAACTTCCTCTTTCGAGTCTAAAACCCAGACCCCTCCTTTGACAGCTTTTCGCTGCTCCATATACTGAGAAGGGTAAGCCCACCTGTCTTTATTGCATGCCTAAATCCCAATCCAAGAAAACCCAGAATTTAAACCCGGTTACCGAAGCGCGGCTGGAAAAGCTGCTTTCGGAGCAACACGTTTAAGAACAGAGCGGACGGAGGACACCCCTCCGGTATGTAGCTCCAGGCTCCTCGCGGGTTAAGCGCACGTCAGCTGGCCTGAAATTCTGGCACTTCACAGGTGTGCGAGCTAGGTAAAACCTCGGACCCGTATCATCGGCCCATCGTTTCGAATGAGGCTCGGGGACCTCCCTTTTGGACTTCAAAAGCGGCGTCCCTCTTAGATGTGTTGTGGACAAACAAGGACATGCTCTTCCGTCCGCGCTACGGGCGTGTCGGATGCTTGGCGCTTCCGTACTTGTGGTTGTTCGAACTCATGGCACCCGTAATCGAGCGGGGAGGGATGGCAACGATTGCACTGGCGGCGTGCTTCGGCGCGCTAAGTCGTCAACTTCTGGTTGAATTTCTGCTCTTTGGGTACGCGTTTGCGACCGTCATCTCCATTGGCTCCGTACTGCAAGAAGAAATCACTTACAAGCGATACAACGATTGGCAAGACGTAGCACGGCTCGTGACCTACTGCTTCCTTGAACACTTTCCTTACCGGCAGATGCATATGATCTGGCGATTGCAAGGGGCGAGGTTCTCGCTTCTCTTAAGGCAGAGGTACGCGCCGTCAGTGATAGCGAAGCGGCCTCAGCTTTGGTCAATCAGGAGAGGTTCGACGGCATTTTCCTGGATCTTCAGATGCCCAAGGTGGATGGTTTCGAACTCACTCGACGAATTCGGAGGTCCTCCTGGAACAAGTCCGCACCCATCGTGGTCGTTACCGGAGAAGATGACGTTAAAACCATGGAGAAGGCCTTTGCTGCGGGAACTACGTTCTTCCTGCAAAAGCCTGTGGATAGGCAAAGGCTCACTAACTTGTTTAAGGCCGCCCGCGGCACGATGTTTGAAAATCGCCGCCACTTTGTACGGGTTCCACTCCAGACAGCCGTTACCTGCCGCGTTGAAGACCAAACTTTCCAGGGAACAAGTTCCAATATCAGCCAGGGAGGAATTCTTTTCGAAATGGGCCGTTCTTTACCCGTAGGCGCCAAGGTCCGGTTGTCGTTCCGGCTTCCTGGGCGGGACTTGAGAATTGATACCAACGGCGTGGTTGCGCGAGTCGATGATCGACAACGCATCGGAGTTCAGTTCACGCGAATTGGCGCCCGAGAGCTGGACCTCATTCGAGATCTAATCGGCAGTGATGACGCAGATACCCCGCAAACTTCCTACAAGCCAACTTGAATTTGGATTGTGGTCGATCCGGTCAGATCTACTCTTGGGAAATCAACCGACTCCTTCTTGTGGGTGGTCGACACTCAGTAAGGAGCTGTCGTAGAAGCGGCTTTCACTCTGGCGCGGATTCCGGGCTGTCCTTCCCGACTCACAAGTTGGCGGCGCGTTTCGATGCGTACATCTCCCGATCAGCCGCGTCTAGGACTTCATCCAGCGTTACTCCCTTTGTCCATTCCGCGACACCGATACTCAAACTCACCTCGAAGCCCTTGAGATGTCCACCCCGATTCCAATCTCGCAGACAACCTTGAGCCCGGTCCACCACAATCTTCGCGTCAGCCTGGGACGCATCGGCCAGGATGACCAAAAACTCATCACCTCCGTATCGAATGACGGCATCCGAACCACGCATCGCCCGCTTGAGCAGGGAGGCAATCTCAGCTAATACCAATCACCCGCGAGTTGTCCGAAACGGGTATTCACCTCTTTGAATCGGTCTACGTCAACCAGCATGAAAGTGAGAGGCTTTTGCAGGCGTTGAGCGTGGCTCATGAACCGCGCCGCCATGTCTTCGAGAGACCGTCGGTTGTAAAGTTCAGTCAGAGGATCGGTAAAGGACTGCTGACGTGCTAGTTCACCCTGAATGGTCGAGGAAATCAATTTCTCGCGCACCCGCCGCAATTCCAGACGCCGCGTGACTACATAAGTATTGAGCAGTATTAATAGAGCGATCAGCCCAACCACAAGTTGCCGGGATACGGTAAGCTCAAAGTGTATGTTGTCTCCCTTCAAAAATGCGGCTGGAAACAAGATCGCCAGCAGTCCCCCTCCCACGATCACGCCCGTAAAGGACACTATGATCCACAGCTCCCAATCCCTCTTCTCCAGTTGGGAGAGATCATGGCTGACTCTAGCGAGAATGCTGTTCGCTTGTTCTTGCATTTTGTTGCAGCGCCTGCAGTCTGCGCGATGGTGTCAGTGTATCGCTTCAAAGGTAAGGCCGTTTATACCCAATACCGGCTCGGGACCCCAAGGCAGCGGAGCATGATTCCTCCAGGGAACTTCCTCTTGCTTCGGAATTTCCCTCTTTGAACCCGAAATCTGCATGAATTCTATACCTCACCGCCTCCCATCCACGTAGTTAAGAAGAAGTCTTGGCGGTGGTCGGTTTGAAATTGAACCACTACCGATATTTTCCCAAACGTTAGGCGAGCCGACTGGCTCAGTCTTCCAGATCCACTTTTCCCCGGAGTACGGTCACTGACGCTTTAGGTAGAGTGAATGTGCTCTGCGAACTTGCCGTTATCGTGGTAGCTGCCGGTGGATTGTCTGGATCTGGATGGCTATTCGGACCATCGTTGATCCAAACGTATTGCTCGCTTCCGAAGGTCACCAGCGTTACAGGGCCGGTAAAGGAAGCGTTCCGCTTTCTGCGGGCATCGTCGAATACAACGCGAACGGTGTGAGCATTGTTCTCGTCACGATTCACCAACATCAGAGACCAGTTTCCGTCGGGGCGGTGCACCGCGTAAGAAGTAACCAGCACATTCCCCTCCCTGTCCTTGATATCGCTTGACGATGGGAACATGTGGTGAACGCCAGAACGGTGCTGCACCCACTCCAGGTTGATCATGTGAGCGGCATAGTAAGGAGAGGTGTATCCCTTGATGGTGTAATTTTCGTCGGAAACAAAATTTGACCACGAGGCCCAACCCAGGCAAGTATTCTGCACACCCTGAGGTTGGATCGGTGAATGATAGAACGCCGAACCTCCTCCTTCGAAGAAAGAGCCGATATTGTCCGCCAGCCACAGCGCGGCGAAAATTGTGGTCATGGGGCCAGTGAGGCTGGCGGCGAGATGATTCTCCGTCACCATCAGCGGTACGTCCTTTGGCACGCCGTCGTCTCTCCAGACCTGAAGGATGTGCTTCATCAGTTGCGGCTCCTTGTAGAGAGTCTTCCAGGTGATGGTGCACGGCTCGAAAGGATAGTGCTCGAACGAAACGAAGGCCAGGTCGGAGAGCCGGCCGTGTGCTTTCAAATAATCCACGAAGCGCCCCATCCACGATGTACGTCCCTGGGAATCGGGCCACACTCGAATGTCTTCGTTCACCCCTTCGAAAATCGGACCACCCAGCTTCAGCTTGGGATCAACTTTGTGAAGAGCCGTCGCCCACTGTAGGTAAAGCGCGGCATAGTCTTCCGGCATGGCATGCTTGCCATCGGGTTCCTCGCCCATTTCTATATATCCGATGGGGTAGCCGCGCTTCTCAATGTAAGCGATCTGGGCGGCCGAATCTTCTGGTGTGCCGTAAAGCATCGTGACCGGAATAATTGCTGGCAGGTTATTGGTGAGCCCGCTGGCAAAGAAAATGTCGAAGCCGCTGTGCTGGTAGTTTCCTCCGTCGTTCACGTCAGCGGCGGAATGCCAGGGATCGATGGAGGAAACGGTATACGTGGTTGGTCTTTCCTCCCCAGCTTTCGTGGTCTCGACGAAAGTCCCAGCAGTATCCGTCGTGCCCGCAGCGATTTGCTGAATCGCGTAGCCGACGCAGTTGCGAACATCGTCGGCCCCGTGCTCGTCACAAGTATTCGACGATTGCGTCATCAAGATACGCAGGAATCGCTTGGAAACCGGTACGTCAGAGAGCTTCAAATTAACTGTTCCGCCGCTGGCATTTTTCAATACGCCTGAGGAAAAAACTTTCCAATCACCTTTGGGGCCTTCGTCGAAGTCGAGCGCGTCTGCCCCAGTCCAATATTCCACCTGATAGGTCGTCGCATAGGGATTCATCCAGGCTATGCGGACAGCGCTCACCGGCTTCTCGGCCTGCAGGTCAACCACCACCCATTGCGGATGCAGCGCGTCGCTTTCGCCGGTGAACTTGCTGGTGAGGTACGGATTACTTTTCCAATACGTGAGGTTCGGACCTTGTATCGGGCGATCACCGCTGGTAGCGAAACCACGGTGAGGCAATGCGTACGCCAGGATGTACTTGATCGGTTCCTTCAGTTCAGTGCTGCCGGTGAAATATCCGCTTCGGTGCGCCGCATCGCTCCATATTCCATTTTCCGTCCAGTGCCATGCTGCCATGCGAAGCTCAGTATTGTTGCGGTAGGTGATCGGTCCCCAGCCTGCGGAGAGAGCTTCCTGAACGATGTGTGGTGTATAGACTTTGTCGATGCCGGTGCGCGATAGTACATCGATCGAACTGCCTAGCGCGCTATTGGGATCGAATGAATTGATTACGTGGCCCGGGGCTGCATCGACACGAACCGTTCCAGTTTGCGCTGCGGTAGTTCCTGCTGAAGATTGGGCGGCGACAATTCCGCCATGCGTAAAAAAGGAAAAGACAACCACATGGATGGCAGCTCCACTCAACAGTTTTCGAGCTGAGCTTCGTCTCACAATTCTCCGAGATAGCGCTGGTACCGAGAGCCGCTTGAAAATAGCTCTGCACTGCTGAAAATTGCTCATGGAATGAAGGACGGTTTACCTTAGTCTATGAAGTGTGTCAATAGTTTCCTGTGATCCGGGAGCGATGCCCTGAACTCCGCTCCCAGCGCAGGTACCCGACGTCCAACGCGTTACACAGTTATGATTCAATCGAGGTCTATCGGTTATGGTATTGAAGCTCTTCAAAGACAAGACCGCCCTTGCCGCGGCCGCCGCCGAGCAAGCGGGAACCTCTATTCGCCACGCAATCGCGGAACATGGGAAGGCGCGAATCATTGCCGCGACAGGCGCTTCTCAGTTCGAGTTTCTGGAAGCCCTGACCAGTCTTCCGGGCATCGACTGGAAACAGGTCGAAATGTTCCACCTGGATGAGTACATTGGACTGCCTGCTTCACATCCCGCAAGCTTCAGCAATTATCTTCAACAACGCCTGATCCAGAAAACCGGAATCACTCAGCACTATCTGCTCGACGGTGACGGAGATCCGGCCGGAGTTATTGGTCGCACCAGCCAGGCACTGCGGCAAGCCTCAGTCGACGTCGCTTTCGTTGGAGTCGGGGAGAACGGGCATCTTGCCTTCAACGATCCTCCTGCCGACTTCGAAACTGAGGAAGAATATCTGATCGTTACACTCGACGAAGCGTGCCGGCGTCAACAGCTTGGGGAGGGGTGGTTTGCAACTCTGGATGACGTACCGCGCCGCGCCATTTCCATGAGCGTGCGCCAAATTCTAAAAGCGAAGAGAATCCTCTGCATCGTGCCAGATGCCAGGAAAGCTAAAGCGGTGAAGTCTTGTTTTCAGGGAGAAATCAGCCCACTGGCCCCAGCGTCAATCCTGCGCACTCATCCAAACACCACGGTGTTTCTCGATCAACATTCGGCGGCGCTCTTAGATCCTACAGTCCTAAGGTCGGCTTCGTAACAAACGAAACCATCCCGGAAATTCATAATGCCGGGAAGGGGCTGCGGACGCTCGAATTGACTTATATAAGCTTACCCTTTTAATTCTTCCATTTGCCTGATACGAACTGTCGTATAATTTTCGTTTACTTTTGTTATATTTCTGTTATTTTCTTTCGGAAAATGGAAAGGAAGTATTCAAGGGAATGCCGATTCTGTCTCTAGCCGAACCGGAGTGGCTTCGCAGTATCTCAAAAACCCAATCCACAGCCGAGGAGTTATTGGCAAGGACTCCCGACGAGCAGAACCGGCTGGGATATTTCCACACGCTGCGAGAGATCTGTCAGCAGCCTACCACCTGGACGCAAACCTGCTCGCTGATGCTGTCCTGCGCTCCCACGCTGAAAAAGTCTCTGGACGGACTTGCGAGTTTGATTCTCACGGGATCGGGCAGTTCGGAGTATGCCGGCGACTGTGTGCGCCAGGTTCTGCAGAATGAGCTGCGAGTCACTACCCAGGCAATTGGTGGAGGGATCTTGCTGACGGACGGAAGCAAAGCCCTCCCGGTTGGAAGGCCTGCAATGATGGTTTCGCTGGCGCGATCGGGAGACAGTCCGGAGAGCGTTGGGGCGTTGTCCGTCGTACTTGCACTCGAACCCGAAATCCGGCATTTAGTGCTGACCTGTAACGAAGCCGGCAGCCTCGCTAAAACGTATCAGGATCATTCCCGGGTTCATGTCATCACTACGGCCGAGGGCACCAATGATCAAAGCCTGGTAATGACGAGCAGTTTCACCAACCTGGTGCTGGCAGCACGTTTTCTTGGACTGACAGAGCAGCCGGAAGCGTACCGCACGATCTGCGAGAGGTTAAGCAAGATTGCCAGCGATTTGCTCAATACGCAGTTTGACAATTTGGCACGACTGGCGAGCGTACGTTTTCTGCGTGCCGTCTTTTTGGGTACGGGTTCGCGTTTCGGCGCGGCCCGTGAAGCTGCCCTGAAAATGTTGGAGATGACTGCCGGCCGCGTGACCACACTGTGCGAAACCTATCTTGGCCTTCGCCATGGTCCGATGAGCTACGTCGACAAAGACACACTGGTCGTGTGTTTCCTTTCTTCCGATCCGACAATCCGGGCCTACGAGACTGATCTGCTTCACGAACTGGACCAAAAGGAACTCGGACTTTTAAAGCTCATCATCGGCGAGGACGTCCCGAAGGGAGTGCTGCGCCCCAATGACGTTGTGATTGAATGTCGCGGCTTGCGAGAAGTCGGCGATCAGAATGCTCCTGTCATCAATGTGGTGGTCGGGCAGTTACTTGGTTTCTTCCGCTGTTTGAACGAGGGGTTACGTCCGGATTCGCCTTCGGAGGATGGAATCATAAATCGGGTGGTGCAGAGCTTTACGCTTCACTAGCCTCGAGCGTGTTTCGGATGTCTGGGGCTGCGGATTGAGCAGACACATTCCCGTGCACGACATTCCAACCACACTTCGTCTTCTGACAGAAAAAGATGTGCCTGCCGCCATGGAGCTTTCTATGCAGGCAGGATGGAACCAGACGCCGGAGGACTGGCGCATGTTAATGCGACTTGACGGCGAAGGATGTTTCGGCGTCGAAGTCGAAGGCCGGCTGGTCGCGACCACAACTTTGCTGTGCTATGGGCGACTTCTAGCCTGGGTTGGCATGGTGTTGACCAGAGTTGAGTGGCGGGGCCGGGGCTTTGCCCGGAATCTGCTGGCAACGGCACTCGCCCGCGCCGACCAGTTCGGCATTCCAACCGTGAAATTGGATGCAACCGCGCAGGGCCAACCGGTATATGAAAAATTGGGCTTTCGCGGGGAACAGCCCGTGGAGCGCTGGTTTCTCGAGGGCTCATCCCAAACCAAGGAGCAGAGTGCTCCGGGAAAAACTCCGAGCCGCGCGTGTCTCGATCTGGATTCTGAGGCTTTTGGCACGGACCGTTCGCACCTACTGCATGAGCTGGCGAAGCGAAGCGCAATCTCCTCGACGACCGAAGCGTATCTATTTTCCAGGCCGGGACGTGTTTCTGATTATGTTGGTCCTTGCATCGCAAAAAATCGCGAGAACGCTCAAAAGTTAATTCAGGCGCTTATGCGCGACTCATCAGCCAGCAGCTGGTTTTGGGATATCGTTTCGCGAAACCGGGACGCAACCTCGCTTGCTCAAGATTTAGGTTTTAAGCCCCAGCGACGACTCTTACGTATGGTCAGGGGAAAAGAACTCAACGGCAATGACAATCATATTTACGCGATTGCCGGGTTCGAGCTGGGGTAGAAAAATATAAGACAGAAAAGATTCCGATTGTTCCGGGGGGTGCAACCACTTCCGGCTCTAAGAGCGATACTAAGCTGTGATCACTTCAATGCCTGACTTGCGCAGATCTTCAGTGAACTCAGCCGGCGCCCGGCTATCCGTGATCAGCCGATGAATGCTTTCCAAGGGGCCGATCCGAGAAACACTCCGCCGGCCCAGTTTGCTGAAATCGGCGACCACATTCACTTCTTTCGATATTCGCATCATTAATCCATTCAGTTGGGCTTCGAATACATCGGGAGTCGAAGGCCCAATCTCCAGATCGAGACCATCCACTGCGAGAAACAAACGGTCGGCATGCAATTCCTTCAGCATGGTTTCTGCCTGTGGACCTACGAAGGAACCCGATACCGGGCGGAGCAATCCTCCAATCATGATTACCGAAATGCCGCGGGCATCCATGAGCTCTGAAGCGACGTTTAGAGCGTTGGTAATCACGGTAATCGACTGCAGCTTCCTGATTTTCAAATGGCGGGCGACTTCCGCGGTAGTAGTTCCTGAGTCAAGAATGATGGTTTCATTGGATTGTACCAACTCCGCGGCGGCTCGTCCGATCCTAACTTTCTCAACGTGGTGTAACGTTTCCTTTAGGCGCAGTGGATAGTCCTGATTCGCCTCCAGTCGCCGCACCGCGCCTCCGTGCGAACGCACGGCGGTGCCATTGGAAGCGAGGGCATCGAGATCGCCGCGCGCAGTCACCGCAGAGATGGAGAACCTCTCTACCAAATCCCGGACAGTTACCTGTCCTCTTTGTTCGATGAGATCAATGATTTTTCGGCGCCGCTGCTCGGCGAGCAGACGTGAAGTCTTTGCTGTCCGCATGTCGAATGGGTCTCAGTCTAGCCGCCGGCTGGTTACTTGCCGAAGCAAAGGCCTAGATTCCGAAGTTATACCACTGACTTACAACAGACAACGGAAGAAAATCGCAAATAAACAAAGACATAAATTAAGCTTCGGCGGTAGACTATTTCCCCTCATCGATCATGCCGATCAACACGGAAAAAGAACTGGAAGAGCGCCTGTCCAGGCCTACAGAAGCGGATGTGGCCGCAATGGCCGCTTTGGATGGCGATCTAATCATCCTTGGTGCAGGCGGCAAGATGGGGCCAAGTCTGGCTCGTTTGGCGCGAAGAGCGGCGGACCAGGCGGGTGCGAAAAAGAGAATTATAGCCGTTGCTCGTTTTACCAATCGTGATGCCCTTTCGCAGCTGTCGTCAGAAGGCATTGAGACCATAGAGTGCGACTTGCTGGAACGGAGGAAATTATCCAGTCTCCCGGACGCTGGCAACATTGTTTTCATGGCGGCGCGAAAATTTGGCACCACGGGATCTGAATATTTAACTTGGGCAATGAACACGTACTTGCCAGGCTTGGTCGCCGAGCGGTTTAGCGATTCACGAATCGTGGCATTTTCCACCGGCAACGTTTATCCGCTGCAACCTGTGAACGAGGGCGGAGCGCGGGAGTCGACACCGGTGGATCCTCAAGGTGAATATGCGCAATCGACTCTGGGCCGGGAGCGAATGTTTGAATACGGATCGGCGAAGTGGGGCACTCCGGTGGTGCTCCTTCGCCTGAATTATGCTATCGACCTGCGTTACGGAGTGCTGGTCGATATCGCGACTGCCGTCTTTCATCGACGTCCAATCGATCTCAGCATGGCCGCAGTGAATGTCATCTGGCAAGGTGACGCGAACGCAGCCTGTTTGCGATCATTTGCTCATTGCCAGTCGCCGCCATTGATCTTGAACATCACCGGCCCTGAAACGCTTTCTGTGCGGTCCATCGCGGAAGAATTTGGCCGCCGCTTCGAAGTCGAACCTCTCTTCACCTCTGAAGAAATGCCGACCGCTTTGCTCAGCAATGCCACGAAAGCGCACCAGCTGCTGGGATCTCCCACGATCACTCCCCGCGAGATGATGGATTGGATTGCGAACTGGATCAAGCGTGGTGGTGTGATGCTGAATAGGCCAACTCACTTTCAAACCCGAGACGGAAAGTTTTGATGACACCGCGAGACCGGCTCCGACGCGGCCTGGTAATTCCCGCCCACCCCTTGGCCCTGAACCGAGAGCGCAAATTGGACGAAAAACATCAGCGTGCCCTGACCCGCTACTACCTGGCGGCGGGCGCCGGCGGGATCGCCGTAGGTGTACACACTACTCAGTTTGCCATTCGTGATCCAAAGATTGGCTTATTCAAACCTGTGCTTGAGTTGGCGATGGAGGAAATGCTCAAACATGACGTCGTAAAGATCGCCGGAGTTTGTGGGAAAACCCGCCAGGCAGTTACGGAGGCGGAAATCGCGAAGGTTCTTGGTTATGAGGTCGCGCTATTGAGTCTCGCGGACTTGCGGAAGGAATCAGTTCCTGCACTTCTTGATCACGTCCGGAACATAGCGGCCATGATTCCAGTAATGGGCTTTTACTTGCAGCCCGCCGTTGGCGGCCGCGTTCTGCCTTATGAATTTTGGCGCCAGTTCACGGAAATTGAAAATGTTGTTGCCATCAAGATCGCAGCCTTCAATCGTTACCAGACCATCGACGTGATACGAGCCATCTCCGACTCTGGACGCGCCGGTGAGATCGCACTCTATACCGGCAACGACGACCACATTTTGCTTGATTTGCTCACAGAATATGATTTCGGCGGTGCGCAAATGCAGATCGTTGGGGGCCTGCTGGGACATTGGGCGGTGTGGACGAAGTGTGCCGTCTCGCAACTTGCGTCCGTGAAGGCATCCGGTGCTAAAGTTTCTCGCGATCTCTTGACGCTGGCCCAGCAGATCACGGATTCAAACGCTGCGCTTTTTGATCCGGTGCATGAGTTTCGCGGCTGCATCGCAGGCATCAATGAAGTCCTGCGTCGTCAGGGACTACTTCAGGGACGCTGGTGCCTCGATCCCCATGAAGACCTTTCACCAGGACAGAGCGAGGAAATCGATCGCGTCTGCAAAATCTATCCCCATCTGCAGGACGACGCTTTCGTCCAGGAGCATCTTGATGAATGGCTTCGTTAAGATTTGCCTTACTCTCATGCTGCTCAGCGCCGCTGCTGCTGTTGCCGGCGACAATCCGCTCATGGAGAGCACGAAGGCGGATAAAGATGTTCCCCTGACTACAAACCCTGGCTCGTCATTCTGGTCAAGTACCCCTCCCGTCTACGCCGAAACAGATACGTACGGAAAGCCGCTCCCGCGCTATCGCACCGAAGTTCGTTCGCGCTGGACCAAAGACAATCTCTATTTCTTATTCATTTGCCCGTATGAGAAGTTGCATCTGAAACCTGACCCACACCCTAAAACCGAAACATTCCAATTGTGGGACTGGGATGTTGCCGAAGTTTTCATCGGATCAGACTTCGAAAACATTCGACATTACAAAGAATTCGAAGTTTCTCCCAGAGGAGAGTGGATCGATCTCGATATCGATTTATCAAAGCCGCATCATGAAGAGGGCTGGAAATGGAATTCTGGATTTCAGGTTGCGACGCGCATCGACCATCCCGCCCATATCTGGTATGCCGCGATTCGCATTCCGTTCTCGGCGCTGGATAAGCGTGCGCCCACGGACGGCATCACATTTCGAGTCAACCTGTTCCGCAGTCAGGGCCCGGATCATAAATTGATCGTCTGGCAGCCCACTATGAGCGACACCTTTCACGTTCCCGAACGTTTTGCCACTCTCAAACTGTCGACGCGTTCAAAATGACAACCATTGGTCGTCGGGAAGCCGGGGTAGTTGCGAATCCCAAACGTTCTGTGTCCGCTTTACGTTGGTGGATTGGCGGCTTGCTGTTTGCTTCCACGGTAATCAACTACATTGACCGGCAAACTCTCTCTCTCCTCGCGCCGTATCTGAAGCTGGAATATCACTGGTCCAACACTGACTACGCAAACCTGGTGATCGCATTTCGCGTCGCCTATTCCGTCGGACAAACTATCTTCGGGAGGTTCATGGATCGCGTGGGAACCCGGCGTGGACTGTCTATCAGCGTAGCTTTCTATTCATTAGTTTCAATGCTGACACCACTGGCTCGCGGGCTCGGTAGTTTTGCGTTTTTCCGATTCCTCTTGGGCGCGGGTGAGTCGGCGAATTGGCCTGCTGCGACCAAAGCAGTCTCCGAATGGTTCCCGAAACATGAGCGCGGACTGGCGACCGCTCTTTTCGATAGCGGATCTTCCGTGGGCGGCGCGATCTCACCGTTTATCGTTTTGTGGATCTATTTTCGCTGGGGATGGCGTCCCGCGTTTATCGTCCCGGGATTGCTTGGATTGCTATGGTTGGTGCTTTGGCGGCGCTTTTATTATCCTCCGGAGCAACATCCGCTCATCTCTGAAGCGGAACGCCGAATGCTGGCCACAGACAAGGAAGGATATGAGCAGCCAACAAACGTCAGAAGTCCCTGGCGGGATCTTCTCAAACTGCCGCAGACTTGGGGGACGATTATTGCCAAGACCTTCACCGATCCGGTTTGGTTTTTCGTCACTGATTGGTTTCCCATCTATCTGGTTGCCAAAGGCATCGAGCTTCGCAGTGGATTGCTTGCGGTATGGGTTCCGTTTATCGCGGCCGATCTCGGTAATTTCTTTGGCGGAGGAATCTCCGGCTATCTCATTAAGCGGGGATGGTCGCTTGGCGCTGCCCGAAAGGCAGTCGTGGTCTTTGGCGGGATTGGGGTAACCCTTCTCATACCGACTATCTTTACGACCAATCTGTACGCGATCACTGTTTTCTTTGGTCTCGCAACTTTTTGTTATGCGTCGTTCAGTACAATCGCCAACGTGCTTCCTTCCGATCTTTATCCCAGTCAGTCGGTGGCGACGGTAAGCGGATTCAGCGGAACCGGGGCAGGCCTGGGGACCATCCTGGCATTCAAATTGATTGGCCACTACTCAGACTCACGTCAAGCCATGGCTACACACTCTTTCGATCCCATTGTTATTGTCGCGGGATTAATTCCGTTTGTCGGCATGGTGTTGGTATTGCTGCTCGTCCGCAATACGGAGGCCACCAGACAAGGACTAGTGCGACCAATCTGAAGTCGGCGAATGCACCGGCGCCCGAGTATAATCGCGCTTCTTTGCAGTGCTCGTTTGGGCGCAATGTCTGAGCGAGCGCTGATTCTGGGAACGTGCTAATGACAAAAACGTCGCGAGCAGTCGCGTCACCGCGTGTGATTAACGTTCAGGATCTTCGTCCGCTGGCTCGACGCAGACTGCCACGAGCAGTTTTCGATTACCTGGACGGCGGCGCGGAAGCCGAAGTCACACTTCGCGAAAACTGCCGCGCGTTTGAGGACGTCACCTTCCGGCCGCGTCATGCGGTAGCGGTCGCGAATTGCGATTTGCGCACGCGGGTCCTGGGCTTCGACATTTCTTTCCCCGCATTGCTAGCCCCGGTAGGCTATAGCCGCCTCATGCATCCCGACGGAGAAGCAGGCGCTGCCCGCGCCGCTGGAGTCGCGGGCACCGGCTATATCCTTTCCACAATCTCCGGTCATTCTCTAGAGGACGTCAAGGCAGCTTCAGCCGGGCCGGTCTGCTATCAGCTCTATCTACTCGGTGGCCGCGAAGCTTCGGAGGGCGCAATTGAACGGGCCCACAATGCCGGATTTTCCGCGCTGGTTGTGACCATTGATACCCCAGTCGCTGGAATGCGCGAACGTGACTTCCGCAACGGCGTGAAAGAGTTATTGGAGGGCAGCCTATTCGCCAAAATTCCATTTGTGGCGCAAGTGCTTGCCCGTCCTGGCTGGCTGGCAAGTTTTTTGCTCGATGGTGGTCTGCCTCAGTTGCCGAATGTTGTTATTCCAGGCCAAGGGCCAATGCCACTTTTGGACGTCAGCGCTGCTCTGGCCCGCGCGGCAGTGACCTGGCAAGATCTACAGTGGATCCGCAGTCTGTGGCCCGGGCCGATTGTCATCAAAGGCGTTCTCACCGGTGAGGACGCTCGACGCGCGATTGATGCCGGAGCTGCCGCCGTGGTGGTCTCCAATCATGGCGGCCGGCAGCTCGACGGCGTCCCTGCCTCCTTGCGAGTGCTGCCAGAAGTAGTGAGCGCGGTGAACGGCCGAGTGGAAGTTCTAATGGACGGAGGCATTCGTCGCGGAGCCGACATCGCCAAAGCTCTCTGCCTGGGCGCCCGCGCCGTTCTCTGCGGACGCGCCTATGCCTACGGTCTGGCCGCCGCGGGCCAGGCAGGGGTCGCCCGCGCGCTCGAGATTTTGCGGACTGACTTGGAGCGTACTCTCAAGCTACTCGGCTGCTCATCGGTTGCCGCACTGGATCGCTCGTACGTGAACGTTCCCTCGAGTTGGAACTAACTTCATGCACTGGACTCAGGTCTACGACCCTCTGGGACACTGGTGGCTTTCTACACTCATCGCTACACTCCCCATCCTCGTTCTATTCGGACTTCTCGCCGGCTTAAAGGTTAGGCCGCACTGGTGTGCCATAGCGGGCGCTGCGACAGCAGTAATAGTGGCGGTCGTATTTTTCAAAATGCCATGGATATTGGCGGCGATGAGTTTCGGATATGGCGTTGCCTTCGGTTTGCTGAAGATTGCGTGGATTGTGCTGTCGGCAGTTTTTCTCTACGACATTTCCGTCGAAACCGGTCAGTTCGAAATCATGAAGGAATCGATTGCGGGAATCACCGCCGACCGTCGCCTTCAGGTTCTGTTAGTAGCCTTCTGCTTCGGCGCTTTTATTGAAGGCGCGGCAGGTTTTGGTGCACCGGTTGCGATCGCCGGAGCTTTCATGATCGGCCTGGGCTTCAAGCCGTTTCACGCGGCTGCATTGAATCTGATCGCCAATACGGCGCCGGTGGCTTGGGGCTCGATCGGAACGCCCATCCACACGCTTGCCGCGGTATGCGGCCTGCCTGAGTCCGATCTGAATGCGATGATCGGCCGTATTTTGCCTTTCACCGCGGTCATCGTTCCGTTTTGGCTGGTGCGAACTCTGGTAGGTTGGGCGGAAACTTTTGAAGTGTTGCCAGCCATCCTGGTGGTCGGAGTTTCCTTCGCTCTCACACAGTTTTTCTGGTCAAACTACGTGGACAGCAATCTGGTAGATATCGTGGGCGGCGTAATATCCATCCTTGCCACGGTAATCTTTCTTCGTTTCTGGAAGCCAAAGAGAATTTGGCGCTTCGACTATGACGAGAAGACTTCGCCAATTCCTCCTTCCGCCGAGGAAATCGCTGATGTAACCGGCGGCGAATGGGCAACCAGAAACTTCGACGGACATGTGAAACCGCATTCTTATCAGCTCGGAAAAGTATTAAAGGCCTGGATGCCCTTTGCCATATTGTCGTGCGTCGTCTTGGTCTGGGGCCTTCCGAAGGTCAAGCTGGCAATAAACCGCGCCACCACCCCAGCTTTCAAAGTCATGTTGGCCGACGGCAAGGTTCGTCCCGGACCACCCGGCTGGGACGTCCCCTATCTGCACAATGCGGTTTATCGCGCCGCGCCGGCCGTGCTCAAGCCCACTCCCGAAGCTGCCCGATACGATTTCAACTGGCTTTCGGCGACCGGTACGGGCTGCTTCCTGGCCGCCCTGGTATCTGGACTGCTGCTCGGCTTGTCTCCACTACGGCTGATGAAAATATTCTGGCGCACCTTGGTCCGGATGCGATTGGCCATGGTTGCCATCTCTTTCATGCTGGGGCTTGGTTATGTAACCAGATATTCGGGCCTCGACGCAGTGTTGGGAATCGCCTTCACTCGCACCGGCTGGGCTTATCCATTCTTCGGCACCTTCCTCGGCTGGCTGGGCGTCGCGCTTACAGGAAGCGATACTTCATCGAATGCTCTTTTCGGAAGCTTGCAGCGAATCACTTCACAACAGCTTGGGATTGATCCAATCCTGATGTGCGCGGCGAACAGTGCCGGAGGCGTCATGGGCAAAATGGTGGACGCGCAATCCATCACCATCGCAACAGCCGCCACCGAACAGGTCGGTAACGAAGGAGCTATTTTCCGCTTCGTAGTGTGGCATTCAGTGGCGCTTGGGGTCATCGTTGGAATAATCGTTATGCTCTACGCTTATGTTTTTCCACATGCTGTACCTCACGGATTGACCTTTGTGAAGTGAGGGCACACCCAAGCGACGAATTTTCTTTGCCACTAAAACCAGCAGTGGTGAAGCCAAGCAGTGTTGTTATGTCTCGCTTAATGCGACCCGCATCAGGCGGCAATGGTGCGCCGGGCAAGTTTGCGCAGACGGTCGACTCTGCCAGGCTGCGCCACGGGCACGCTGGCCGGCCAAGGCTCCTCGATGGCCATCAAGGCCAAGGCGCCACCGAGTAGGGCAATATTCTTGCCGAAATTAATCATGTCATTTATGCGCTGATTGGGATCTTCAACCCGCCAGAAGTCATGCATCACCGGAGAAACTCCCGCCAGGAAGCCGACGATCGCCGCTGCACCCACTTTCGGCTTAACCCCGAGTAGGATGCTGGCGCCTCCGAGCGTCAGCAAAGCGCCGCTGACAGTCACGGCAGCTTCTGGCATGGGAACGTTCTTCGAACCCGCATATTGTGCAAGTGGCTTGCGTTGTTTGAAATGATTGATGCCGGCATAGAGGAAGTAACCGCCAAACACTAAGCGGCCAATCAGGAATGGAATTTTCATCGAATTTACCTCCAGGAATTGTTAGGGGATTGGATTCGGAACCATGCAATGGCGTTGTCAGGCGTTATATTCTTCTTGACTTGGTAGGGAAAAGGCCTTTCAAACCGATTTTGAAGCAACGGCTCGCGTTCTGAAGAAGTGGCATCGCCTAATAACTCGCGTCGCGTCGGTCTGGCTCGTGCGCTGTCTAAACTGGGCTTCTGCTCTCGTTCCGCTGCGTTCGATCTGATTCGTGCCGGAAAAGTTCGCCTCAACGGTAAGCTTCATCTCGATCCTGAATTTCCAGTTCACATGGAGAACGACCGAATTGAAGTGGACGGTCGCGCAGTAGTAGCCAGCTTGAGAGTGTATTTGATGCTCAATAAGCCCCGCGGCGTGGTCACAACCGCGTCCGACGAAAAGGATCGCAAGACTGTATACGAATTTCTACCTCCGGACATGCCATGGGTTGCACCTGTCGGGCGGTTGGACAAAGCAAGCGAAGGCTTGCTCTTATTGACTAACGACTCAGAGTGGTCCGCCCGGGTGCTTGCGCCGGAATCCCATGTGGAAAAAATCTACCATGTACAAGTTGCGACAGTTGTAGAATCTGCGCTGCTCGAATCCATGCGCCAAGGCGTCAAAACCCGGGATGGTGACTTCCTACGTGCGAAGACCGTGCGTATCGTACGCGGCGGCAAGCGCAACACCTGGCTGGAAATTGTCTTGGACGAAGGTAAAAACCGGCACATTCGCCGCATGCTTGCAGAGTTCGGGATCGAAGTTTTGAGATTGATCCGGATTGGGATTGGCCCGCTCTCGCTGGGAAATCTTCCAAAGGCAGTTGCGCGCCCACTTACGGGCGAAGAGAAGGAAGCACTCGCACGGATCATGAACAGTCAGTACAGCGTTCCCAAAGACTAGTTTGATTTACAATCTGTTGGCGTTTGCGGCCAAGATGACAAATCGCGCCCGGGAGGAAGCCTACGGCCAGCAGCATCACAATGATGAGCAGCAGAGCGCCGGCGGCGGTCTTGTTGATCCGGTTCGCGGTTGGCGGCGTCTTTCTTTTTGAAGGCATCCAAAAATTTCTCTTTCCCATGGAGATGGGTCCAGGCCTTTTCGCCAAACTTGGTATTCCCGCCCCCGGGTTGCTCGCTCCACTCGCAGGATTGATTGAAGTAGTCTGCGGAGCCTTGCTGATCGTAGGTTTTCTCACCCGTTTGGCGACTATCCCGCTGATCATCACCATGCTCGCAGCAATCTTCAGTCTTGGGGGACGCATTTATAAAGCGTCCGGCTTTTGGGCGATGGCGCATGAAACACGCATCGATTATGCCATGCTGCTGGGCTGCCTGTTCTTGCTGGCGGTGGGGGCGGGCCCAATATCAATCGACCGCATGTTACAGACTGACTTCGTGGAGAAGCGTATTGAAAGCGGTCCCAACCCTCCACCTCCGGAGACCTGACCTTTCAAGTTTCTCGGTTGAACTCACTGCCAGCATTTCGGGTGTAGCCGCTACTCAGACCTTTTGGGGATTCGCTAGACTGCGCGATGAACTGAGGAGCTTGTCAATCGCCTGAATCAGTGCTGCGGAACCATTCTCAACGCCCAGCTTTGCTTTCTCAAAGTAGGCAGGCCCCCGCAGTCTGTAGCTTTGCGCCATTGCTGATGGGAAGACTGCTCAGTACGACGACGGGAATGTGAGCAGTCCCCGGATCTTGTTTCAACGCCTCTAGTAATTGTGCGCCGGAAAGCTTCGGTATAATCAGGTCGAGGACGATAAGGTCAGGAATTTTTTCGCGGGCTAGTGCCAGGCCTTCGTCCCCGTCTGATGCCGTCAGGACGGCATAGCCAAACCTGGCGAGCGCCAGTTCGTTTGCCTTACGTAGAAACTTGCTGTCATCGATGAGGAGTACGGTGGCCTTCAATACAAAATACCTTTCGCGCTGCCAGAGGCGGACCCCATGCGGTAGATAAATTCCTGACTATGCCATGCTGGACCATCGGAATGTCTTCATCAAGTTACCTTGGTATGGAGATGAGAAACTCACGGTGCGACTCTGGGTTTCTATCCTTTGGAGAGAGGAAAACCTTTTTCCCGCCATTCGCGGATGCCTCCATCCATGGAAAGCACGTTTCTGTATCCCATTTGCTGTAGGTTGTCAGCGGCCAGAGCGGAACGATAACCACCCCCGCAGTAGAGGACGACAGGTGCATTCAGGTCAGGTACGCGCTGTTCGACATCGCGCTCGATGACGCCTTTGCCGAGATGAATCGCTCCCGGCAGATGATCTTTTGCCCATTCGCTCTCCTCCCTCACATCCACCAGGACAAACTTTTCTCCACGGTCGAGCTTCGTCTTGACATCGTCAACGCTCACTTCGCGAATGCGCTGCTTTGCATTTTCAACAATCTTAAGAAAACGAGGGGAATGCTGAGGCGCCATAGGTATCTCTCCAACAATGGGAAATTGCGGTCTCTAACAGCTTACGTTATTGTGCAGGAGGAGTCAGTGTCCCGGTATTTCTGCGAACTTTCGCGGGAGATTTCAGGAATGTTGACTGGCAGCCTGGTCCAGGTACTTCTGCAGATCAGTTTCGAGCTTGCCACGGTCCTCGTCGGCGAGGTCAGTGAACTCGAATGGTTGCAGACAGCCCTGCGTAGCCCACATCGGAAAGAGAACCACCGCTTTGCTGCGGACGGTGCATGATCCCACGTGAAACATCACTTCAACCTTAATGCCTTCGTCCAGCGGCTTTTCCATCATCAATAGTCCCCCAGAAGTGGAGAGTTGATGGAGTGGGACGCGGATTTGCTTGCCACTTTCCAGCCGAACCAGTGCCAGAACGCTTCCCAAAAGTTTTACGCGGGCAGCGCGCTTTTTCGCGGCATGGCTGGATGGGGACATGTTCCTATCACTATGTCACCTAGCAGGGCGAAGGTGGAGATTACGAAAGAACTCGTCCGAATTCCACACAACGGCCTTCTTAATCAAGCACTTAGGCGTACAGGACGTTCGTAAGACGTCTACGGGTTCAACCCGATGCCTCCACAACCTCCTTGGCCGATACTGTAAAAATCAGCCCAACGGATGCGACGCTGGTCCTAGTGTCGTATCAATAACAACCACTCATACTCAGAAATTGGAGGAGATATGGAATCAAAGAATTTAGAAGCAATGCGCGTGGCCATTCTGGCAACCGATGATTTTGAAGAGGCCGAACTTGTCGAGCCCCGCAAAGCACTGGAAAAAGCCGGTGCCGAAACTATTCTCATCGCTCCCCATCCGGGAGAAATTCAAGCCATGAACCATGACGAGAAGACGATTAAAATTGAAGTCGATCGCACTCTGGATGAAGCCGACGCGGACGATTTCGACGCAGTGTTGCTTCCCGGCGGCGCGCTAAACGCAGATGCTCTCCGCGTAGTTGAAGCCGCCCAGGAGTTTGTTCGCGGCATCGATGAATCCGGCAAGTCGATCGCCGTGATTTGTCACGCTCCATGGTTGCTGGTCTCATCGGACCTGGTGGACGGTCGCACCATCACCTCTTATCACACCATCCAGGATGACATCCGCAACGCGGGCGGGAACTGGGTAGACAAAGAAGTGGTTCGCGATGAAAACTGGGTGAGCAGCCGTCAGCCATCCGATATTCCGGCATTCAACCGCGAAATGATCAAGCTGTTCCGCGAGCAAAGAGAAAAATCAAAGCAGGCAGCGTAAGCATGTACGGAGAGCCGCCGTCACAGGCGACGGCTCTCCTGTTCAAATCCATCCACTTCATCAACCGTGCTACACTCCCTCTTCCTTTCACGCTAAAACTAGCTGTATGTCCAGTCACGCTCAAACTAGGCGCATGTCTGATTTGACCTTCCTCTCAGCCGTTTCAATGGCTGAGCTAATTCGTAAGAAAAAACTCTCGCCGGTCGAAATCGTCGAAGCGCATCTCTCGAAGATCACCAGACTCGACCCTCAACTGAATGCTTACGTCCACGTAAATTCGGATGCTGCGCTTCAGCAAGCTTGTGTCGCCGAACAGTGCGTGACTCAGAACCAAACCTTGGGGCCGCTGCACGGCGTCCCGCTCAGTATCAAAAGTTCAATCGATGTCGGAGGATTGCGCTGTGAGTCCGGGACAAAATTACGCGCCAGCCATGTGCCTCCGTTGGATGCTCCCCTGGTCTCGCGTTTACGCAACGCTGGAGCAATCATTCTTGGCGTTACGAACACTCCCGAGCTGCTCATGGCTTGGGAAACCGATAATCTTCTTTATGGCCGCACCAATAATCCGTGGGATCTGTCGCGTACGCCCGGCGGATCGAGCGGCGGAGAAGCCGCGGCCATCGCCTCCGGATGCTCCGCCGGCGGTGTCGGGAGCGACGGCGGCGGATCCATTCGTGTCCCAGCGCACTTCAGCGGCATTTGCGGACTCAAACCCACTCCTGGCCGCATTCCAGCCACCGGACACTATCCCAACTCGGTTGGACCATTCGCTCTGATTGGCGTTGTCGGACCAATGGCGCGTACTGTAGCTGACTTGAAAGTCTTGTTTGAAGTGATGCAAGCACCGGATTACGGCGATCCCTCGGCTGCTCCAGTGCCGGTGCGCTGGCCCAGCAAAGACGATCTAAAAAGGATTCGAATCGGATATTTCGACGACGATGGCCGCACGCCGGTCACTTCGGAGACCCGCACAGCCGTCGAGTCCGCAGCCCAGTCATTGCGCGAGGCGGGATTTCAAGTCGAGCGGTTCCGTCCCGAGGGTCTCGAACTTGCCCGGCAATTGTGGTGGAACTTTTTCGGGATGGCCGGCGGAATGCTGCTTGGACCGATGACCAAAGGGCGAGAAGCGGATCTCAGCCCGATCCTGAAAGAGTTTTTAAGCTGGGTTGCCGCCGAGCTCACGCACACCGGGCACACGTTACTCGATACATGGATCCAGCGCGATCTTGTGCGAATGCAAGTCTTCCAGCAGATGCGCGATTATCCCATCCTGCTTTCTCCGGTGGCTGCTGTTCCAGCTTTCCGGCATGGAGAGCGCAGCTGGAAAATCGACGGGCAAACAGTTCGATATCTCGACGCCTGGAGCTACACCGAGTGGTTCAATCTGTTGGGCACGCCGGCTGCCGTGGTTCCCGTTGCTCAATCGGCAGAAGGTTTGCCGATCGGCGTACAGATTTCAGGACTTCCCTGGGAAGAGGAAATGGTTCTTGCCGTGGCCGCCGCTCTCGAAGGTGAAGGCGGGGAGTGGCGGCAGCCGCCCATCCATTAAGTTCAAGCGGGAAGGTCTAATCTTTTTATACTATTCTGCCCAGCTCTGGATAAAAGATAACCTGTTGCGACACAGTCTTCCGAGGTCAGCTGAATTGTGGGTTCGGTTGACGACGAACTAATTCCAGCACATGTCCAGGTTTAGCCCCAGCCAACGTGTGATTTCAGGATTGCTCGTATTTCTGTCGCTTTCTGCCGTTTATCTTTACGCGTTTCCCCAGACAAACCTGATCTACCCCATTGTAGTTTTGCTTCATGCGATGGCGGGTGTCGTCGCAACCGGCATGCTGCTCATATTTCTGTCGCGCCGGCTGCGACAGGAAAGTTTCATTGCCCGAACAGGTTGGGTGCTGGTCGTCGCGGGAGGAATCCTCGGGCTGGTATTGCTCAAGACCGGAACGCCTCGTTCAGAGTGGAATTGGCTCTACTCCCACATCCTGATCTCGTCGGTAGGTATCGCGATTCTTCTTGCCGAATGGGCAGGTAAGCGAGGCTGGCTGGGTTCAGGTACCAGCGGGGCAATCGCTCGTGTCGCAATTTGTTTCGCTCTGCTGGCGGCAATCGGATATGGGGCGCGTTATCTCCGTGAATCGCGCTGGCAAAACCGTGCTCGAATCGAAAATCCTGCAATGCCTCCGGCTACCATGAACGATGAAGGCGACGGCCCGGAGGGACACTTTTTCCCAAGCTCCGCCCAGGTGTATGGCAAGAAAAAAATTCCCAGCAAATTCTTCATGGAATCAGATTCCTGCAAGCGATGCCATGAAGATGTCTACAACCAGTGGTTCAGTTCGGTGCATCATTTTTCGTCATTCAACAATCAGTGGTACCGCAAAAGTATTGAATACATGCAGGACACCGTCGGCACCAAGCCTTCAAAATGGTGCGGCGGATGCCATGATCCGGCCGTACTTTACAGCGGAATGATGGATACTCCGATCAAGGAAATCGTGCATCGTCCCGAGGCCCAGGCAGGACTAGGATGCATGATGTGCCATTCCATTGCGAAGGTTAAAAGCACGATGGGACAGGGCGACTTCTATCTGGAATACCCCAGATTGCATGAACTTGCCGCTACGCAGAATCCGGTGGCGCGAGCGCTGCACGATTTTCTGGTGCGATTGAATCCTGAACCGCACCGCCGCGTGTTTCTAAAACCTTTCATGCGCAACCAGACGGCCGAGTTCTGTTCCAGCTGTCACAAAGTCCATCTTGATGTCCCAGTGAACCACTATCGCTGGATTCGCGGCTTCAACGAGTACGATAACTGGCAAGCCAGCGGTGTTTCGGGACAAGGCGCCCGCTCTTTCTACTACCCGCCCAAGCCTGCCCAGTGCGCCGATTGCCACATGCCACTCACGCCATCGAAGGATCAAGGCAATATCAACGGCTTCGTGCATTCCCACCGCTTTCCGGCGGCGAACACGGCACTGCCGGTAGCAAATGAAGACCCCGAACAGCTCAAGATCACCGAGAGTTTTCTCAGGGACAAAATTCTAAGTGTGGATATTTTCGCGCTCTCTCCCGCGCGTTCTGAGTTGCAGCACCCTGCTTTCAGCCAGTCGGAGTTGGCAACGACATTTGCTGTGGGCGAAGAGGCGGAAGCGAAAGTGACCGCGGCCGCGCCCGCTGAGGTTCTGCCGGTTACGGCACCGTTAAGCCGTGTACAAGCAGTGGTTCGTCGTGGCGATACCCTGCGAGTGGATGTAGTCGTCCGCACTAAAAAGATCGGACACTTTTTCCCCGGCGGCACGGTAGACGCCTATGACACCTGGCTGGAACTGAAGGGCACCGATGACAAGGGACAGACCGTGTTCTGGAGCGGCATGGTGGAAGATAACGGCAAAGGCCCGGTGGAGAAGGGCGCGCACTTTTATCGCTCGCTGCAAGTGGACGCACACGGCAATCGCATCAACAAGCGCAATGCCTGGGCCACACGCGCCGTGGTTTACGTTCATTTGATTCCGCCGGGCGCCGCCGACACCGCGCACTATCGACTGCACATCCCGGAGAACGCCGGCAACAAGATCACGCTCCACGCCCGTCTCTGCTATCGCAAATTTTCCTGGTTTAACACCCAGTTCTCATTCGCCGGAGTTCCGGATCCAACTCAGCCCAAGCCAGAAGTCTCGCCCGACTACGACGACACCAAGTATACGTTTGCGGGCTCCCTCAAAGGCGTCTCGGCAAAACGCGAACAAATTCCAGACCTTCCTGTGGTCGCGTTGGCAGAAGATGAAGTCACGCTCAACGTAACCCCGCACAACGCGCCCGCACCGCCAGCCAAAGAAGTTCTGCAGGCGGGCGACTGGCAGCGCTGGAACGATTACGGCATCGGCCTGCTGCTTCAGGGTGATTTGAAAGGGGCGCAGGTAGCATTTCAGAAAGTGACGGAGATTGATGCCAAAAATCCGGACGGCTGGGTAAACATCGGACGCGCTGCGGTACAGGAGGGTGACATGGATCGTGCCCGCACCGTGCTGGAGAAAGCTCTGTCCCTAAGTCCGGATCTGGCGCGCGCCCATTTTTTCTATGCAAAAGTCCTACGCAGCGATGGACGCTATGATGAAGCCGCCGATCATCTCCGCAAAGTCGTAGCTCAGTATCCGCGGGACCGTGTGGCGTTGAACGACTTGGGGCGCATTCTCTTTCTTAAACGCAAATATGCTGACGCAGTGAAGGTTTTGCAGTCCGTTCTCGCAGTCGACCCGGAGGACTTGCAGGCGCACTACAACTTAATGCTGTGTTACAACGGTCTGGGTAACGAAAAGCAAGCCCGCGAGCACCAGCAACGCTATATGCGCTTCAAAGCTGACGAATCTGCTCAGGCGATTACTGGCCCTTATCGCCAGCTCAATCCCGAGGACAATAACGAGCGCCAATCCATCCACGAACACGTTTCCGTGCCATTGACCTCGATTCAAACCCAGATTGCCATCCGCCACAAGACCGTAGCTGCCTCCGGGGCTTCCAAATAATGGCGAAGCTTTCATTAGTGTTTTCACTTTGTTTCTGCACAGCCGTTTGCGCCGACGCCCAGCAGATCCGGTTTCGTGACATTACCGCTCAAGCCGGCATCCATTTTGTTCACAACAACGGCGCTTTCGGAAAAAAATATCTGCCTGAAACCATGGGTCCGGGCTGTGCCTTCATCGATTTTGACAATGACGGCTGGCCTGACATTCTGCTGGTGAATGGTGAAGATTGGCGGGGTCACCAGCGCATCGCTTCCACCCCCAAGCTTTATCGCAACAATCACGATGGGACATTTTCCGACGTGACGCGAAAGGCGGGCCTCGCTGTTTCCATGTTTGGCCTGGGTGTTGCTGTCGGCGATTACGACAACGACGGTTACGACGATCTGTTCCTCAGCGCGTTGGGGCAGAGTCATCTTTTTCATAACAACGGGAACGGTACATTCACGGAAGTCACGAAGGCTGCAGGCTTGTGGGGTCCAAATGAATTTTCCACCGGCGCAGCCTGGGTAGATTACGATCGCGACGGCAAGTTGGATCTGGTGGTTGCAAATTACGTGCAATGGTCGTTGCCCGGCGATCTCTACTGCACGCTTGACGGAGCGCATAAGTCCTATTGCACGCCGGAGTCTTACAAAGGATCCTCGGCGCGGCTTTGGTACAATTTGGGAAACGGCAAATTTGAAGACGTCACTCAGCGGGCTAATTTCTACGAGCCGACGTCGAAAAGTCTGGGCGTCGCCATTCTTGATTACAACGCCGACGGCTGGCCTGACATTCTCCTCGCCAACGATACCCAGCCTAACAAACTTTATCTGAACAAGCGCGACGGCACGTTCGAGGAGAAGGGAGTCTCTGCTGGAATCGCGTTCAGCGAAGATGGCGTTGCCCGCGCCGGCATGGGCGTGGACGCAGCCGACTACGACCGCTCCGGCCGTCCCAGTCTGATTATCACCAACTTTGCGAACCAGATGATCTCGCTTTATCACAACGAGGGAAACGGACTCTTCGTGGATGAAGCACCTCGTTCCGACGTCGGGCGCGCCACGCTGGTGACCCTGGGCTTCGGTTGTTTCTTTTTCGATTACGACAATGATGGCTGGCCCGACATTTTTGTTGCCGACGGCCACATAGAAAACGAAATCGAGCGAGTGCAAAAGCGCGTCAGCTATGCTGAACCCCCGCATTTGTTCCGCAATCTGGGCGCGGGAAAATTCCAGGAGGTTACAGAATCTATGGGCTCTGCATTCGCTGCGCCGAAAGTCGCCCGGGGTGCAGCTTACGCAGACATTGATAACGACGGATTCCTGGATGTGCTCGTGACCACGAACGGAGGCCGTCCTTATTTGTTTCACAATGAGGGCGGCGGCAATCACAGCCTGCGGGTGAAACTCGTGGGGACAAAATCCAATCGTGACGGCATCGGCTCGGTGGTGCGGGTTAAGTCTGGCAAAGACGAGCAATGGCAAATGTTGCGCAGCGGTTCCAGCTATTTGTCGCAGAGCGAACTTGTCCTCACCTTTGGGTTGGGCAAGGAGGCGAAAGCAGATTCACTAGAGGTCCAGTGGCCCAGCGGCCAGGTCGATAAGCTCTCCAACATCTCCGCCAGCCAGACTGTTACCATTCAAGAGGGCAAGGGTGTGATGGCATCGCGGCCATACGCCAAGCCGTCAATGGGCAGGGGCAAAACTTCGGTCGTGACGAAAAGTCCAGGACGACAAACGGGAAGATCCCGACTTTAGTTCAAGATAGAGCTTTAGGCCCTGAGGCGCTTTTCCTATTCATGAAATCCGCTTCCATCATTTCTATTTCACTTCTGCTGGTTACCCTGTGCCTTTTGGCTGCTGCTCCCGAACAATCCTCCCCCGCCGCCGAAGCCGCGCGCCTAAATAACCTGGGCGTAGCCTACATGAACCAACAGTCGTTCGCGAAAGCTCTGAAAGCTTTTCAGGATGCTGCCGCGCGCGATCCCAAATTAACCGCCGCGCGCCTGAATCAAGGCATCGCGCTGCTCAGCCTGGGTCGGGTTGATGAGGCCAAGGAATTTCTCGAAGAAGCAGTCAAGCGTGATCCCGCCGATCCGCATGCCTGGTATAACCTCGGCCTGCTTTATAAAAATACGAGCAACGCGCAGGCCGCTGTGGATGCCTTCCGCCGCGTCACTGAGATTGATCCCAACGATGCCGACACCTGGTACTTCCTGGGCAGCGCCTACTCGCAAACCAGGCAGTATCCTCAAGCGATCGAAGCTTTCCAGAACGCGATCAAACTCAATCCACTGCATGCCTCGGCTGAGTTTGGACTCTCGCGCGCCTATCAGCAATCCGGCGACGTCGCGCATGCCCGCGAACATCTGCAACGCTTCCAGTACATCACTCAGAACAAACTAGGTTCGCCTATCGGCTTGGCCTATGGCGAGCAAGGAAAATATTCTCTGGCGGAAGAATCGCCCGCCGCCATGGAAAAGGTCGCATCCACAATTCCGGTGCGTTTTGTCGCCGTCAATGAAACAGCCGGCCTAATGGCAAAAGCCACGTCACGAACTGACCAGGACGTTGCTGCATTCTTCGGTCCCGGCGCCTGCTTCCTGGATTACGACGGCGACGGCAAGCTCGATATTTTCGTTTCAGACAATGGCAAAGAGGGTGGAATAACGCTTTATCACAATCGAGGCAATGGCAGCTTCGAGGATGTAACGCGCCAAGCCGGACTTGATCCCTCCTTCCACGCTGTCGGTTGTACCGCCGGAGATTACGACAATGATGGGGCGACCGATCTGGCGGTAACCGCTACAAATCGGATCATGCTGCTGCATAACGAAAAGAACGGTAAGTTCAAAGATGTGGCTGAGGCGGCCGGAATAAAAGGTGAGGGCCTCAATATCTCCCCGACTTTCGTCGACTACGATCACGATGGGGACTTGGATCTATTTATTACTCAATACAGCTCGCATCCATATTTTGACCCGCGTAGAAGAGGGATTCAGCAGGATGGGCAAATTCAAGTGCCCGAGCTTAATCGTCTTTGGCGTAACAACGGGAATGGTAGTTTTACAGATCAGTCAGAGGTAACTGGACTATCGGTCAGAGTCCCTACCATTGGCGCCATAGGCAGCGATTACAACAATGATCGTGCAGTTGATCTGCTGGTTACCGGTCCGTACAAGGTTGCTACATTGTTCGAAAATCCGCGGGAAGGACGATTCAAAGCCAAGATTGCGTGCAACGGACCGGACGGAACTACTGTCGGCGTCGCCGTCCTCGATTTCAACCATGATGGATGGATGGATGTCGCGTTTACGCAAACCGTCGCGCCTGGTCTGTCGCTCTGGCGAAACCAGGCCGGAAAAAAGTTTGAAGCGGTCCCTCTGCCGAAAATCAATTGGGTCCGGGGCTGGGGCGTCGCTGCCATCGACTACGACAACGACGGCTGGATCGATCTGGTCGCTGTCGGTGAGACTGCCGATGGCAAAGGCGAGGTACGTCTGTTTCGCAATCTTGGTCCCGATGGTTTTCAGGACGTCACTACCGATTTGGGCCTCGACAAGATCGTTTTGAAAGATCCGCGCTCCATCATCACGGGTGATTACGACGGTGACGGCGCGACCGATTTGCTCATCACCCAGAATCACGGACCGGCGGTGCTGCTACGCAACGAAGGCGGCAACAAGAATCACTGGCTGCGGCTTGTCCTCAAAGGACTGAACGACAATCGCAGCGCCATTGGAACTAAGGTAGAAGTTTTTGCCGGCACCAATCGCCAGAAGTTTGAAATTGCCGGCTCATCCGGATATCTTGGCCAGAACTCGACTTTCATCAATGTCGGCTTGGGACAAGCCAAAGAAGCGGATGTCGTCCGCATGCTCTGGCCCACCGGAGTGGTGCAGGACGAAATCGAAGTTGCCGGCATGCGCGAGCAGGCTTACAACGAGATTGACCGCCGCGGCAGCTCTTGTCCAACACTTTTCGTTTGGGACGGCCAACGCTATGAACTTGTCTCCGACATGCTGGGCGCCGGCGTGGTCGGGCACTGGGTCGGCCCCGGTCAGCGCAACATTCCCCGTCCTACGGAATACGTCAAGATAGATCGCAGCACGATTCGCGAGAAGAATGGCAAGCTCAGCTTCCGTCTGATGGAGCCCATGGAGGAGGTCGTCTACCTAGACCAAGTGCGTCTCTTTGCAGTCGATCATCCCAGCGACTACGAGGTTTATCCCAATGAATATTTCGCAAGCAATCCGCCTTACCCGCCGTTCAAAGTCGTAGCCAGCCGCCACCCGCGTCCACCGGCCGGCGCGTGGGATGACCACGGACACGATGTGCTCGCTGATCTGCAAGCTCAGCGATACGTCGGCGATTTCGAATTGCTTCCGTTCAAAGGTTTCACCAAATTGCATAGTCTCGAACTCGATCTTGGAGAGCCCTACCGCGGCGGCCCCCTCCGGCTTCTGCTACATGGAGAGATTGAATATTTCACCGCCACCGGAATGTACGCCGCCGATCAGGCCGGCATTCAAGCCATCGCGCCCTATGTGGAAGCGCTCGACGCAAAAGGGAAATGGATTCGCGTGATCGACGACATGGGCTTCCCCGCTGGCCTTCCGCGCACCATGATCGCCGATCTCAGCGGACGCCTTCCCCAAGGAACGCAGCGCATCCGCATCTCGACCAATCTCCAAATTTATTGGGACAGTATTTTGATCGATCGCACGGATCAAATGGTGAACGCTCGTCTGACGCCGGTTCCGCTCGAAAATGCCGACTTAATGTTTTACGGATATCCACGTCAGATCGAGGCTCAACCTCCAGGCAACGTAAAGTACAAATATGAGGAAGTCAGCCGCACCGGTCCGTACGCCCGCCAATCGGGGACGTACACACGCTATGGCGACGTCCATTCGCTGCTTACTGATTTCGACGATCGTCTAGTGGTCTTCGGATCCGGCGAAGAAGTTGCTCTGGAGTTTGATCCTCATTCATTGCCGGCGGTGCCGAAAAACTGGACACGCGACTATTTCTTCCTGGCCAACGGCTATGAAAAAGATATGGACTTCTACGCTGCCGAAGGCGCCACTGTCGAACCGCTACCGTTCCGCAACATGGGCACGTATCCCTACCCAGGCAAATCTTTCCCACTCGATGATAAGCATCTCGATTACCTGCTGAATTTCAATACCCGTCAGATGTCAGGCAACGAACCGCAAGGGTATTGGTACGACTACTCTCAGCGGAAATAGAGGGAAGTTGTGTCCATTCGCTGAAAACGTATAATTTGGCAGTCTGATGTCCTGCAATTCTCGTCTGATGCGAAGGCATCTATGGGACGTACGTTTCTGGCGCTATCGATTCTGGCAGCAACCCTTCCGCTGTTTGCACAAAAGCCGGCCTCGGCACCTAATAAACCAGAAGGCCAGGTTGCCGCTTCATGTACCGTCTCAGGACGCGTAGTTACAGCAGCCGAAGCAAGTCCGCTCAAGGCAGCCCGTGTGGCGCTCACCCGGGAACATGGCGGATCAAGTCCCCGCATGTACGCAGCAACCTCCGACAGCGACGGTCATTTCACAATCAAGGATGTCTCTCCCGGACGCTACAATTGTTTTGCTACTCGAACAGGCTATGTTGATCAACCTTATCAGTCCAACGGAACCGACAGCGGTGCCGTGCTCGCCCTTCAACCGGGGCAACAGTTGACCGACGTGCTTTTTCGCCTAACCATGGCCGCAGTCATCACCGGACATGTGAATAACGAAGATGGTGAAGCGTTGGCGCGGGTAGGGGTCATGGCTTTGCGAAGGCCAACCGAGGAGGAAATGGTCGAAGAAGAGCTGCCAGCGTCTCGGAAGCTGGAACCCACTCCGGTTTCCTCAGCCCAGACCGACGACCGCGGCGAGTACCGTCTTTTCGGCCTCGAGCCGGGAGAGTACTTCATAAAGGCAACGGATTCATTTCAACCCGACATGAATATGTTCTCGGGCCAGGACCAGTTCATTCGAGAATTCCTGGGCAGCGAGTATGCTCCTGTCTACTTCCCGGGAGTACCGCGACTGGGTCAGGCGCAGGCGGTGTCGGTGGGTGCAGGCGCGGAGGTCCAGGTTGACTTTGCCATGCGCCATGTGAAGACCGTGGAAATCTCCGGGTGCGTCATCGGCCCGGACGGAACTCCCGCCAGCGATGTGTCTATAAATCTCGAAGAGGCAGAAGCCGAGTTTTACAGCTCGCAACGCTCTACCTCCACCGATGCGAAGGGAAACTTCAGCCTGAAGGGCATACCCCCGGGCAGCTACGCGCTCCTTGCTTACCAAGGCATGCAAGGTTCGAGGCCTTACACCGCGCGACAAAAACTGGAAGTCGGTAATGACAATATTGACTCCGTGACGCTTGCACTCGGTGGAGGCATGAACTTCTCCGGACGGATTACGCTTGCGGGGCCAGGTTTGATTCGAAAACACCGTATTTTTATTAGTCTGATCTCTGTCGGTGAAGGCGAATTGTGGGGCAATGGAGGCGATGTAAAGAAAGATGGCACTTTCGAAATCACTGACGTTAAGCAGGGCAGCTACGCGGTTTCGGTCCGGGGACCGGAGGAGGGTTGGTACACCAAGTCGGTGCGATTTGGCTCGGATGATGTGCTCGCCAACGGATTGCAAGTAGAAAGAGGATCTTCAGGTGGGACCCTCGAGATCGTGGTTAGTACCGCAACTGCCCTGCTGGAAGGTTCCGTCACCGAAGATGACAAGCCGGCAATTGGGGCGCGGATTCGCGTCCATCCTGATCCGCAGACTCCTTACAATAGAACGCGCTCTCGTACCGTGAGCACCGATCAGAATGGTCATTTCTCATTGCAAATTGCCCCCGGCAAGTATCAAGTAGTCGCGAGGTCTCGCGGCATGAGCGGTGGAGCGGTAGCCAGTTCCGATCCACGAACAATAAGCGTTTCCGAACACGATCGCAAGACAATACAACTCACGATTGCTCCGGAGGGCAGAGAATAGGCTGCAAGCTTTCAAAGCCCGATTGCTAGACAAAGCTCCGCGACTTTCCAGGTTAGAACGACCGTATGGTCTGCGAAGTTATTACTTTAACGGAGCCGCCTTGGCGTGTGACTTGTCTTGTGGCTTCGTCTTGTTTGCAGCCGCTGACTTCTTGCTGGCAGGCTTGCTCATGTGGCTGGCATGCTGCTCTTGCTTCTGAGAATTCTTGCCAGCAACCTGCTTGGCCGACGCCGGCTTTAACTGCGCTGTCTTAGCCTGAGGCTGCGTGGACGGCGCCTGCGTAGTCTGGGCTGGCCTCGCATTCTTGTCGGCATCTTTGTGATGATGCCAGAAGGCGACTTTCGCGAAGCGACTATGGTGCTCTTTATCTTTACCTTTGTCGGCGTTGTTCCTGCCAGTCTGCGCCATCGTTAGTGCGCTGAACAGCATTAGGCTGACCACAACGCTCAGGATACTTCTGGTTGCTTTGCTCATAAGGCCTCCCCGTTTCGGCAATTGTGCAATGGCCATTAGAGGGCTCACAAGTGACGAAAGGGAATATGAAGCGGAGAATTGGGGCAGGCGATTTCATGCTGGTTTACTGGAGGCCTCTTTCGGTTGCCATACACTAACCCTCTTCGTTGACGGGATAGGAGACACAGTAATTTGAAACGACACACTATAGTGATGAAGTAGTAATAGCAGTGAGTGAGAGAAGCGAAGCGCGAGCTGGAGTGGAGCTGGAGCTGCCAGAGAAGAACATGACGGGAGGTTCCCTCGTTACGTGGACCGGGGCGCGGCGCGTTGGCAGGTGGGCGGCTTGCCATGGGGTGCGTGGGCGAGAGTCGCCAGGACGGTGGCTTTGGGATCTTCATCTTCATGCTGACCTGTATTCCATATTTCAGGGAACTCGACTCTGAGGAGTGGTGTCCATTATTAGAATGGCGTTCCTTTCTCGCGAGTCTTTGTTCGCTTTCGCTGCTCTGTTTACGGTATTTCTTCCGGCCACATCCCCAGGTCAGGATGCAATGCAGCTCTTTCACAAAATGCAAACCGCATTGGGCGGTGGCGACAAGATCGCCGCTATTCAGGGTTTTGAGCAATGTGTGCGTGCGGATACATGGGACAACAGCGGGAAGCGTCATGGTGAGGTGTACAAAAGAACGCGGTGGATAAGGCCTCATGTTCTGCGTCTGGACCAGGTTGGCCCTGGTGATACGTACGTCCTTTACTTTAACGGCGTATCGGGTTGGGAAATATTGCCTGACAAGGGCTTTGCTAAACTCGCAAGTGATGAATTGACGTTCGCGCGGAGATATCTAAACGGGATAGATTTAAAGTCTTGGCTCGCTGACCGCGATTCGCAGAACGTATTTACGACTTCAGCATCTGATGTCATCACCATCTCAACAAAGAATGACGCTTCTTATAAAACCGAGATCACACTGGATCCTGTCACATTCTTGCCCGTAAAGGAGGCGTTGATTTCCCTTATATCTGCCAGCCTCTTTCCGCCATGGAAATTGATAATCCGCCGTGGAAACTTTACACTCTGAAACGCCTCCCATCCCTCTAATTGTCGGGTCTGGGTGGCAACTGGGTGGCTGGCATCAGCAAGGAAGATCTCGCCATCAGGCCGCAAGGTCTCAAGCCGGAAATGTCTCAATGTGGGAAATAAAGATTTCGGCGAGGGTTTTGGCGATCTCATTCCACTGTCCAGCTTGATCTCCTGCAGCCATGGACGGTCAGGAAAATCCCACCTGTTCGCTCAGTTCCATGTCCTAGAGTTTCAATGCCTGCTGCTTCGCTGAAACCGACTGATGCGGGGAAATGCAATCACCTTAGAGCGAGTCGCACGCCGAAAAAATAGACCGAACAGGCGACACATGATGCGTTTCATTTTCATCTCGTAGTGACGGAATAACTCTCCCAAAACAGGTAGGCGAATCCCCCGATGGAAATACCCAGAAGAAGAATTGACCCTGTGAACCACCCGTCCATTCTTGACTTCTCTGGCACGAAGGAATGCTACCTGCTGTACGCCAGAGCTAACAGGTTACGCCCGTAATGACTACTGCCGGGGCTGAAGGTCACACGATGGGCAGAAGCGTAGCGGTATCGTCCATTCCTTCTCGTTTTCGTAGAACCAAAATTGAGCGTCGAAATATTCTAGGGTCGAGCCGCACCACTCACACTTGGTTGGCTCCAGCAGAATAGCAGACTTCCGGTCAAAGAAGTCCTTGAAGGATTGAAGAAGTTCGGCGTTAGACGTTGTTTCCATTCCAGTGACCCTCGTCACGCCACTTTCACATCGCTCAGTCTGGAGAACTGCGGACATGACTGCTCGGGTTGTACTTCAATCCTGCGTAGCGCACGTAAGAAGTACGTGGCATCCTCCAAAGCACGTTCCTCTTCGCTGTTGTCTCCAGCTTCCTGCACCAATTCCCGCCCACGCTCAATGAGCGCTCTCTCGGCTTCAACAATGTGTTGCGGAAGTTTTGATGGGTTCAACTCAAGAATGGCATCTCGGTAAAGTTCCCGCCAGTTTGTGCTTTCTGACTCGGCACCAGGAGGAGACGACTTCTTTGCCATAAACGGCTCCTTGCGACAATTGTCAGATTTCGCAGGAAACCGTCTCCAAGAAGGGGTACGGCGGAAGGATGCGTTGAAGAGACGATACCAGACTACTCCTTTGTGACGAGTTTTTTTCAGTTCGATGGCGGACAAACGTTAATTTGCGGACCTGTCACGTTTCGTGCCTGAAGTGTTACTATTGAATATCCAATTTAGCTCGTCGGGCATTTTTTGTTATGGCGCACAGGCTAACCGTCGAACGTCCCATCCGTCACCAGTCGACTCAAGCAACCATCCTGTGCATAGAGGACAACAAAGCCTATCTCCGGGTGCGCAAGGCGGTTCTTGAAAGAGAAGGCTATTCAGTACTCGCAGCGAGTACAGGCACCGACGCCCTCAAATTGTTCCGAGAAGCTGCGGTCTCCCTCGTTCTATCCGACCACATGCTACGTGGAACAACGGGCGTGGCACTCGCCCAACAATTGAAAGCAATCAAGCCGCATGTGCCGTTTGTCCTGTATTCAGGGATGGTGCCGGAAATAATGGGGAATGTGGATTGCTTCATCAGCAAGGACGAAACTGTCCCAAATTTTCTCTCCGTCATCAAGTCTCTCATTAAAAGGTACGGCGAATAGGGCTGGCTGCCTGCCTGTTCAAAAGTGCGCCTCGACAGGTTGAAGCCCAGGTAAACTCAAGCGATTATTTTAAAGGGTCTAAACCCTAGTGGGATTTGCGTCTGTCCGTTCGCTTGCTCAGCAGGATGCGCTTGATGGATCGTGGCATTTTGTAGCCAGTTTCTTCCCGGTAGATGCGCTAGATGAGGGTTTCGGCGCGGGTAGGCTTTCGGTGGTGCATAAAGCACCTCCGGGGAAATCATACGCCCTTTTCTGCTGCTCTAGCGTTTCGGTGAGTTCCCGAAGGAGCGCACGCAGCTTATCAGGGTCACGTTCGTGTGCAGCTAGTTCTGCGAGTTTCTGCCACGTCTTAACCAGCGTACCTCACGCACGTTATAGCACATCGAAATCGTTATGCACTGTGAATATAAAAAGGGTTAAGACAGCGTTCCGCCAAAAGTGCGCTCGGCTCTGGGAGGGAGTCAGTACGCTTACTGCGGCTTAGGCACAGGTATGCGTTGGGCGTCACACAACTCAATTTCCTCGGTTTTAAGCATGAATAGCAAGGTTTCTTTGAGAGTTTCGAGTTCGGCGGGGTCTTTCTCTTGTGAAGCTCTACGGCATAGCTCTTGGAAAGCTTCGATATTCAGCATTTGCACAAATTCCCCCGATAATGACACTTTGTCTGCCTCATTGAGAAGAAGCAATACAGACAAACCCGTAAGGAGCAGAGGAATATTTCCGAGATTAATGTGTGGGCTGACCTCATGCTAATTTTGAACGTCTCAGCAGTTCTAGAGGGGAGACTGTCTGCATGGAGAGGAAGCGGGTACTTGTCTGGATTGAATCAGCGGGATTCATGGGCTGGGGCTGCAACCTTTGCTCTTGGAAATATCAAATTCCAAAAGCGTCAACCAGCAAAGCCCCTTCATTAGAAACCCGTGACAAGTTCCTACATCACCGATGCGTTCCCCCTTCGAAACGGATGTCCGCTGGAACAAAGAGATTCAAGAATGGTACTGTGCGAAGTGTGGCCGGACTTCAGACCACACTCAGAAAGAAGATGCCCTAGTTGAATTGGAGCAGTTTGAGTGTGAACTTCCGACCAAAGTAAAAAAACCTTCTGCGGAACGCAGGCTTCGCTAACGAGTCGGGCATTGTTGATGCACGTATAAGGCGTAAGAGGTGAAACTGTCTGCATGGCAAACGAAAGAGACCGCATTCCCAAAGAAGGTGACCGCGTGAGAACGCCAAACGTCAAGGATGGATTCGTGGTAGTTGCAGTACGTGAGAATCCAAACGTGGTTGATCTTGATTTACTGAATGGCCAACTGAGAATAAAAAATATTCCTTGGACGATGCTCACCTATTTGGACGGGGAATTAGATGGTGGTGTACCCGAAGGATAATCTTCAGCCGACCTGATTTCCATGCGCGAGCAAGTCACGGCCAAGGTGCGGCAGGGTTTGGTGCCTATGCTCGGCGGAGGATCCGCGACGTCAGAAATTGGTACTCGACCGAAGAGCGAAGAGGCCTACGATTTATATTTACGCAGTGTCAGCGCGCCCCATGATCCCGCGCCCAACGCTGCCGCCATCGCGCTGCTGGAGCGTGCGGTAGGTCTCGATCCCAGCTATGCTCCTGCCTGGGCGGCGCTGGGACTTCGCTACTACTATGACTCGGAGTATTCCACCGGCGGAAAACAAATGTTCCAGCGATCCGACGCCGCCTACGAACGCGCACTGTCTCTCGATCCTGACCTGGTCTCGGCAGCAGCGCAATTCGCCACCAACCACGTGGAGGAAGGAGAATTGGCGAAAGCTTATTGGGATGCAGAAGCCCTGGTCCGTCGGCGGCCCGAAAGCGCACCGGCCCACTTCAGCTTGGCCTATGTATTTCGTTATGCCGGTTTGCTGGACGAATCCGTGCGCGAATGTGATACGGCTTTAGCTTTGGATTCAGGAAACTACTTCCTTCGTTCGTGTGCCCTGGTTTTCTTGCAACTCGGCAAGACCGCGCGTGCCCGGGATTTCGGTCGGCTTGACGCCGGCTCGGAATGGGCCTCTCTCATCACGACATACACCCTAATGCGTGAGAACAAGATTGCTGACGCAAGGGAGAACGTTCGGTCGATGTCCACCAATCCTTACTATCACAAAACTTTTATGCAAGCCTGCCTACAGGAGCGGCCGCCTTCCGACATGGCTCGAACCGTTCACGAGGCCGAATCTTCAATCCTGTTGGAACCCGACCCCGAACCGCACTATTTTACCGGGACCACCATGGCCTACTGTGATCAGAAGGAATCGGCCGTCCGTCTGCTTAAGAGCGCGATCGCCAAGAACTACTGTTCCTTCACCGCACTGCAGACAGATCCACTTTTGTTCAAGTTGCGAAGCAGTCCAGAGTTCGGCCCGTTGCTCTCCGCCGCCAAGGAGTGCCAGAAGAAATTCCTGGAAGAACGAGACCGGTCAAAGAAATGAGCGGTGTATTCTCCGGCGTTCACAATGACTACTTTTCGGCTCAGCTGGTTTTTTCGGTTAGACGAAGACTTCACAACAAAGAATTGACTAGGACTCGTGTGAAAACTAAAAGTCGATATGCATGCGAGCTCCAGGTACCCACAAAGGGCCGCGATCCTGGTTGTATCCCGGATTGCTTATAAATTGCGCTTGAGCAGATGCAAAAACTCCGCGCCAGATATGGGCGGTGTAATATGTCTCCCATATGTCCTCCCGACGGTAACGCAACGTGCCGTCGCCGAGCAGGAAGCCTTGACCACCGAGCCGAAGATATTCGGCGTGATCATCACTCAGGGCGTTGCTGACGAACGCGGAGCCAATCTTATCGAGCTTTCGATGCCATTGCTCTCCAGCCAGATCAATACCGACTGAACCCGTGTTGTTGGCTTCCGTGTAGGCAAATGACTCGTGTCTGCCTTCGTTCCATCCCGCCCTTGCAAAGGCCCGGAAGTTGGCTGGAAGCGTTTGCTCGATGTTCAAGCCCAGGCCATACTTCAACGAACCTTGGTGCCGGTGGGCTTGGATATCCGGCTTAGGATCGATACCACGCAAAAAAGCGACGACCGCTTCTCGATAATCCCCCATATTGGCGGTATTGAAATACGATAGCGCACGGATTGTCGTTTTTTGCGAGGTCAGTATCGATGGCCTAATTTCGAATTCCAGGTTTTCAGCATGTGCGCGTCTCAGATCCCAGTTAAGATCAATGCCGTTGGCCACTTTCGGCATCAGCATCTCGCCAAACCGGACACCAAAGCGCGGCTGCTGATACTCAAGAATTGCTCCATATGTATACCCACGCGTGTCCGCGGCGTAGTCGTAGGCCCCATTATTAACGACCGTCCAGTTCGTGAACTGGAGATGGCCGTCGCTGCCGACGGAATTCGTATCGAAGAAATCGGCCGCGCTGAATTTACCGAGGCGAATCTCCAGCCGCTTCTCCGGAACCGTTTTTGAAATCGAAAGCGGGTTTCGCTCCTGTTCAGACTCCGCGCCTGACAGTGCGATTGTCTGGTGGACCATGATGCGCGCGATGTACGGCCTGGGACCCAAATCGGGATTGCGAACTACGTCCACATTGGTGAAACCCGCCAAACCAAGAGCATCACTGATGCCGCGCCCTCCGGTGCTTTCCACATCAAACAGCAGCTCGGTTCCCCGCATCACTTCTACGCCAGTGTGGAGAGTGAACACACGCGAAAGCGCATGCTCGCTGGTGTTCTTCAGACTGTTGGGCCCACTATAGAGAGCGGGAAATCCGCCATGACCCTGAAAAATAAAATTTGCTTGTCCTGAAATCCAAAAACGGCCTTCGGGATGAGGAAAAATCGTTAGCAGCGGCTTGTCATCCGCGACTTCCTGAGCGGCTAGTACTCCAATTAAGGAGATGAGGAGGGGCACGACTCGGACCAGGTTCTTAATATTCATCCTTCATCCTCGGTCCGAGAACATCGCGATCAACCACATGAATATCGCAGTCCTGGTGGTCTTCACCAAGTGCGGAGTGTCTTCCTCACTGACCCTTCTTCCCATAATCCTTCGGCAGTGCTTTCGCCAGATCCTTCCACGTCACCAGTGCGAAGCCTTGCTCCTTCAAAAACTGCCGGAACTCGGAACTCTTCACCATGTCCAGATCATGCTGCCGCCAGGCCGCGCCCCAGTCGGGATGATCCCACGTAGCGCCGCGCATCTCATCATCGTCATATGCGAGATGCACGATCAGTTGATACACACCGGGTTTCAACGGACTCAGAGTTTTCTTGTACCAGTCCAGCCAATCTTTGGCGGAAACACCCGGCGTCATTTGCAAAACACTGTCCACCAGAATTTCGTTGCTGCGAACTTCGTAGCCAGGAGGAAGTTGCCTTGGCGTTACGCTTTCAAAAAGAACTGGCAAGCCATAGGCGTAACCCATGTGAAGGTAGACTTTAAAAAGATCCGGTGTGGCGAACAATGTTCCCATATGCGAGTCCAAGTGAGTCAAGTGGATGCCCATTGCTTGCGCCCGATCGACCTGTGCCCGCAGCTCAGTCTCAACTTCTGACACCTTCGCACTTTTCGCCACCTCCGGGGTGTCGAGCGGCAGATATCCCAGGGCATCCAGCAAGCTCGGCACTTTATCTTTCGAACTGACCGGACCCCAACGAAAATCATTCCACTCGCTGTTCAGCGCCTGGTGAATTCCCAGATCCGCATCGGGATGGTTTTTGGCATAACGCACGACCTCGGGGAACCACGGGCAGGGAACTAGAATGCTCGCCGAAGTCACCCAGCCCTTGTCCAACGCCTCAAAGATGGCTCGGTTGACAGAGTGGTTCATGCCCAGATCATCGGCGTGAATGACCAACAGGCGCGCATTCGCCGGATATCCCAGCCGCTCCTGGACTGTGGGACTAGTCTGAGCGAGCGCTGAAATCGCCAGCACAGCAAAACAAACGGTGATGACAATTCCCCGCAACTTGTTAGTTCGCATGATTGTCCTTTTGCCTGCAAAGTTAAATGGCGTCAATATTCTAAAGTAGCACTCAGCATTCAGCACTCAGCACTGGGGAAGCAGCACTTAGCAATTGGCACTTAGCATTTAGCCCCTAATCTTCCGCAAGTGGCGAAATCCCGCCCCAAATCAGCCTGAGCGCCGTTGTCGATTGGATCTGCAGCGGCCATGGTTGGCCAAATGCTAAGTGCCAAGTGCTGACTGCTGAGTGCTGACTGCTGAATGCTATTTCTGTTGACACCGCCCCGCGAACCATAATCCAATACGCCCTCTATGGCGAGCACTGCAACCACCTCCACTGAAATCGGCCCACGCCTCAGAAGGACTCTGACGCTCTGGGATCTAATTCTGTACGGCGTCATCGTGATTCAACCGGTGGCTCCAATGTCCGTGTTCGGCGTGCTCAGCGCTCGCGGCCATGGGCACGTGGTAACCACGATTCTGATTGCCATGGTTGCCATGCTATTCACCGCGATCAGTTATGGCCGCATGGCGCGCGCCTATCCCAGCGCGGGCTCCGCGTTTACTTATGTTGGTCAGGAAATTAATCCCGCCCTCGGCTACGTGACGGGGTGGAGCATGGTCATGGACTACATGCTCAATCCCATGATCTGCATCATCTGGATCAGCCAGCAAGCGCACGTGTTCGCTCCCGGAGTGCCGTACGGAGTATGGGCTATCTTCTTCGCGCTGGTTTTTACCGGACTGAATATTCAAGGGGTCAAGACTTCCGCCCGCGTGAACGCCGGCTTGGCGGCCGGCATGGGAGTGGTGATCGCCATCTTCTTTGTGGCTGCAGCGCGCTATATTTTCGGAAATCCACACGACGGTGCTGCGTTCTTCACTCGCCCTTTCTACGATCCTCAGACGTGGGACACAAAGTTAGTGTTGGGCGGAACATCTTTGGCGGTGCTCACCTACATTGGCTTTGACGGCATCTCCACGCTTTCGGAAGAAGCCGAGAACCCGCGCCGCAATATCCTGATGGCCACAGTGCTCACTTGCGTGGTGATCGGCCTTCTTTCCGCTTTGGAAGTTTACGTCGCCCAGTTGGTGTGGCCCGCTTCCGAGCCCTTCCCCAACGTGGATACCGCATTCACCTTCGTCGCCGGACGTGCCTGGAAACCTTTGTTCGCGATTGTTGGATTCACTTTGGTGGTAGCCAACTTCGGCTCCGGCATGGGCGCGCAACTCGGCGCCGCGCGCTTGCTCTACGGGATGGGACGCAGCAATGCGCTTCCTAAGAAGTTTTTCGGCGCAGTCGATCCCAAGCGCCGTGTGCCGCGCAATAATGTGATTTTTGTCGGCGCTCTGGCATTGGCTGGTGCTTTTCTTCTGCCTGCAATTGCCGGCGCGGCGACGGGCTACGAACTAGGAGCGAATTTGCTGAACTTTGGCGCACTTATCGCTTTTATGGGCGTGAATGCTGCCGCTTTTGTTCGCTACTTCGTCCGTGAAGAGAAAAAGAAGTTGTCCAATTTTTTCCCTCCACTCCTGGGTTTCTTCATTTGCCTGATTCTGTGGTGGAATCTCAGCACCAAAGCCAGGATTGTCGGCGCTCTCTGGATGGCCGTCGGCATCGCCGTGGGCGCATGGAAGACCCGGGGCTTCCGCGGCAACCTCATCGACTTCGAGCTGCCGCCGGAAGAATCTTGAGGCTAATCGCATGTTAGGTTCTTACGACATTGCCGCATTCGTTCCCACCAAAGACTCCCAGAAGGCGCGTTCTTTTTACGAGGGCGTACTCGGACTTCGTTTTATCAAAGATGATGGCTTTGCTCTCGTGCTGGACGCAAATGGGATTATGCTGCGAGTATCCAAAGCCCCGGAGTTCAAACCTGCACCGTTCACCATTCTGGGATGGAAGGTCTCTGGCATCGAGAAAGTGGTCGCGGGCCTGCAGGAAAAGGGTGTCCAGTTTGAGAGATTCAGTTTTTTCCAGCAAGACAAACTCGGAATTTGGACCGCTCCCACCGGCGACAAAGTTGCCTGGTTTAAAGATCCCGATGGCAACATCCTGTCAGTTTCAGAACACGTGTGATCTTCCAAGGACTGACCACGCTGAAGCCAAACTGTTTCAATATCTGGGTTAACCTGGTATTAGTACTCCGATTACGGCTTACAAATCACCTCATGCCAGACAATGCTGAAGCTGCTCAGGCCTATCACGACGCTACGAAGCATTCCTTCGCCAGCGTCCGTGCCAACGCGCACTCCTTAGATTTTGCCAACCAGCCCTTGGCATTCAAGATTTATGCCACGCTGGAGCCGATTCGTTTGCCTGCCGAGGTCCGGCAGACCGGGGTAGCAGCACTTTCTGCCATCTCCGAGATTGTTCCGCCGCAAACCAACGCCGCACCCGATTTAGAGGCAGTCGCCCAACTCCTCTACCTTTCCGCTGGGATTACCCGGCACAGGAAGTATCCGGGCGGTGAGATCTACTTTCGCGCCGCCGCCTGCACCGGGGCGCTCTATGAAATCGAGCTTTATCTGGTTTGTGGCGACCTCGCGAACCTGGAAGCTGGTATCTATCATTTCGCCGCCGCCGAGTTCGGTTTGCGCAAACTGCGCGCCGGAGATTTCCGTGGCATTTTGGTTGAGGCCACCGCCAGCGAACCCGCCATCGCTCACGCCCCGCTGATTGTCGTGTGCACCGGTACTTACTGGCGCAATGCCTGGAAATATCAGAACCGCACCTACCGCCATTTCGGCTGGGACAACGGCACCCTGCTCGCTAACCTTCTGGCCGTCGCAACTGCATTGGGTCATCCGGCGAAGGTGGTTTGCGGCTTTGTGGATGCAACCGTGAACCGCTTGCTGGATGTCGATGCCCAGCGCGAAGTCACGTTCTCATCGGTGGCCATCGGCTACGACTCGTCGCTTCCTCCACCCCCGCCGGAGGAAGTCTCTCCTCTCGGCTTCGAAACTGTTCCGCTTTCTCGCACTGAAATTGACTATCCACGGATGCGCGAAATGCACGACGCCTCTTCGCTGCATTCTCCCGCGGAAGTCGCGGCGTGGCGCGGCCGAACTCCACTCACCAAGCTGCCGCCCCCGAGGGGTCCTGTGGTTCAGCTCCGCCCTTTATCTGACGCCGAAATACCTCGCGATCCGATCGAGCAGGTGATTCTGCGCCGCGGCTCGAGCCGCAAGTTTGCCCGCACTCCGATCACGCTGGTGCAGCTCTCCACCATGCTGGACCGCGCCACCCGCGGCATACATGCTGACTTTCTCGATCCCATGGGATCTCTGCTCAACCATCTCTACCTGATCGTGAATGCTGTGGAAGGTGTCGAGCCCGGAGCTTATGTTTTCCACCGCGATCGTAGGCTGATCGAGTGTCTCAAGCCGGGGAATTTTCGTGCCCAGGCTGGCTACCTTGGATTGGAGCAAGCGTTGCCTGCCGATGCTGCCGTGGACATTTTTTTCATGGCGGACTTGCGGGCGATTCTGCAGCGCTTTGGCAATCGGGGATATCGCGCCGTGCAGTTGGAAGCCGGCATTCTCGGAGGGAAAATTTATCTCGGAGCTTATGCGCAGCACCTGGGCGCGACCGGCCTCACCTTCTATGACGACGACGTGGTCAAGTTCTTCTCGCCGCACGCGGAGGGTAAGAGCGCGATTTTTTTGGTGGCGGTTGGTAACAGCGCTAAATCCAAAACCATCAGTGGCTAAAGCCCGTCCTCGGCGAGTTAGACGGCACGGCTGAAGCCGTGCCCTTCCAAAACTCGAGCCGTACCCTTCCGAAAATTCTACTGAGACGTCACGTTCCAGCCGCTCACTTCCACCGCTGGTTTGGCTGCTCCCAATTCGCTGGTCCTATACGTCGCGCTAAGCTCGCGTTTCTCCCCTGGCAGCAGCGAGAAGTAGTTGTCTTGCCACAAAACCGGCAGAATTTCCTTTACCCCATGGTTCACTTTCAGGCGAACGAAAAATGCCAGGCTCTTGCTGGGATTCTCCACAGTCACATGGGTGATCGCGCCCTCGCCCTTGCGTTCATTACGGCTGGTGACATTCAGCTTGACTTTGGGCAACTGAGAAAGCGAGGTGTAATCCGCGTAGGAAGCGGTCGGCGTGGTGTACCAGTTCGATTTCTCCCAGTCCAGCGTCTCGGGCTTACTCGAGAGCCAGTAGAAGTTCGATCCCACGACCTTTCCGCTCGCATCTTCCAATCGCAACGCGAGGAAGTAAGTCGGGCTCAAATCCTGAATTTCCTTCAAGGTCAAAACTTTATTCGTACTGTCCGCCGCAGCGTCCAGTGTTTCCTGCTGCGAAAACTTTTCAGTCATGTCCAGGTTGAAAATTTTTGCCGTAAGCTTCAGACCCTTTGCATCCGCATATTGACTGCTCACAACCCAGATTGAACCGTCATCATACGAATACACCGGATGCAACGGCTCCATCGCCTTCTTCGCGCCAAAGTAGCCTCCGCCCTGCCGCAAATAGAAATCATACAAATGCCAGATCACCGATGGCCACGCGTTGTTCAGCATCCACTGAATCACTCCCGTGGATGTGTACTTGTTCCGGCTGTACGCTTCGAACATGGCGCGAATTCCCTCGTATCCCATGAGTTGGGATTTGAGGGTGTAGTCTTCGACTCCGGTCGCGTTGCCATAGCGCGCATTCAGAGCATCCGTGAATACGTGGATATCTTTAAATTCGCCGCCACCCGCGTGGTAGTTCCACCAATCGTCGATCGGCCACAAATGATCTTTCGGCAGCATTTCGCGCATGCTCTCGATAGGAGGCACCGCCGGCCCCGGACTGGTCTCGGTATTGAATCCATAAGCTCCGCCGCATCCGCCGGGATTGCAACTATGCGGCTGCGGAGCCTTGGAGTCGGTCAACCAATAAGACGGCGCAACGTATTCGTAAGGACCGGTCATCTTGACGCCGCTGTCGCCGGTCACCGGAGTCGGCTTACCGGTTGCCGAAGACACCACTGGATTGGGCCAGCGCGTCTGCTTCTCGACATTCAAATAAATCTGTTCAACGTCCGGAGGAGGCGGGTTATCGCTGCCATTCAGCCACATCGCCAGGCTGGGATGGTTGCGCAGCCGGTACATCTGATCGCGCAGCGATGTTTCCGCAATCGTAAAATCTTCAGGTTTCCATTTCGGCCAATGCTCCCAGAAATCGCAGCAGCACCAGCCTGCCATGAGCAGGACTCCCTTGCGGTCGGCAAGATCGAAAAATTCCTGAGTCTCCAGCTTGCCTTCCAGACGAACCGTGTTCAGGCCCATGTCCTGCACGTAACGGAATTCATCTTCCAGTCGCTGAGAATTTTCACGGAGCATCATGTCTGGAGACCAGCCTCCACCACGAATCAGAATCTTCTTCCCGTTGATCGTAAACACACGATGGTTGTCAGAACTTACTTCCGAACCAATCTCACGAATGCCGAAGTGAGTTTCTGCCCGGTCGGAGGCTTTCCCGTTCACATCAAATTCCATATTTAGCTTGTAAAGATCTGGTGTTCCCATCTGTGCCGGCCACCACAGGCGAGGGCTGGCAATATTCAGCTGGGAAAATTTGTCGGGCTCGAAGGCGACGTCCTTGGTTTCACCGGCAGCCAATTCCACGGGCTGAGAAAACTCGATGCTCTCAATCCGCCCCTTCAGCATGCCTTTGACCGGTTGGTTAGTTGCGTTCTTCAATAAGGCACTGACCGTCAAGTGAGCGTTGTCATTCGCCGGAGAATTTACCTTGGACGCCACCGCGGGATACCGAACCGCCACCGGTCCGCTGGTCACTATGTCCACGCCGCGCCACAATCCCATGTTCTTATCCGGAGGCGCGGGATTCCAATCCACGAAAGTGATGGCTAGATCAGTTTCCGTGGGAGCCCAGGTTTCCACCGCCAGCACATTCGGCTGTCCCGGCTTGGCCACATCCGTGACGTTGAATTCATAGGTGCGCCATGCGCCCGCCACATCCTGGGACTTTGCGATTTGCTTTCCGTTCAGCCAAACATTGGCGCGATAGTTGATTCCCCCGAACTGCAGCCACATACTCTTCCCCTTGAAATTGGCCGGAATCACGAACTGTTTGCGATACCACCACGAAACTGCAAACGGACTGTCCGCCTGCATAGGGAGATTCGAGAAATTCATGCCAATCGGATACGTAACCCCAGGGATCGAGCGCAGGTTCATGCCAAAATCCGGATCTGGATACACCTTTTGTTTCACCAGAGCCGCCACCACCGTGGTCGGCACCGTAATCGCGTACCAACCTGCTGGCTGGAAGCGGGGCGTGGAAAGCACATCACCGCCGTGACGTACCTTGGCGGAGGACTGCATCGTCCACCCTTCCCGCAGAGAAAGTTTCGACTCAGGCTGCGGGCGCCGCACGGGCGATTGCTGTGCCGCCAGCAGAGAGGACAAAGTCAGCCACAGTAAGCCAAATTTCAGCAAGGCAGTATTCAGGCGTGAGATCAAGATGAGGTTCAAAGGCGCTCCATTGCCGCGACCCTCGGCGGCGCTAAATTAATTTAATTGATTCCGACAGCGGGTTAGCAACTAATAACACGTTTTAATGATTCGTTCCAATGCACCGAACGCAATTCTACCGAACACAATTCTGAATGTTTCGTTCCAATGCAGTGAACTGCAACCGTCGGCCCTGGCAAGAACCGAACCCACCCGCAAACAACCGAGCCCACCCGTGAGGCGGCGCAGAACCGTACCCAGCCGCGAAGCGCCGGAAGAACCGAACCCAGCCGCGAAGCGGCGCAAGAATGCAGCCCACGGCGCCAGCCGTGGGTAATCATGCAAAAACCGACCAGCCCTGAAGGGGCGACAGACACTGGCCAAGAACAGTCTCAAACTTTTCGGCGGCGATCATATATTCCTTCATGAGAATATATCTTGACAAGAATATACTCGTCGAGGCATATTGGCATTGGCCATGATTGAGACCCTGAAAGCGCTAGGCGAGTCCAACCGTTTTCAAATCGTCGAACTGTTGCGCGACGGACCACGCCCGGTCGGGGAGATGGTCCATCGGCTGCACCTGCGCCAACCGCAAGTCTCCAAACATCTGCGGGTGCTCAGTGATGCCGGGCTGGTTGACGTCCGCGTAGACGCTCAGCGCCGAATTTATGCATTGCGTCCAGCGCCGCTCCAGGAGCTTGAGGTCTGGGTGGAGCGATACCGGCGTATCTGGGAGAGCAACTTTCAGCGTCTGGACGCCCTGCTCCATGATCTTAAGACCACGGAACTGAAGGGAAAGAAGCGCGCACGCACCAAGCGCCCACTAAGGGATAAAGGAGATCACCGATGAACAACCCGGGAAATCTAAAATTAACCACACGCGGCGACCGCGAGATCGTGATCACCCGCGTCTTCGATGCTCCGCGCAAGCTGGTCTTCGACGCCTTCACCAAGCCCGAACTGGTCAAGCAATGGCTACTCGGACCGGACGGCTGGTCAATGCCGGTCTGCGAGATCGATTTGAAAGTGGGCGGCAAGTACCGCTACGTGTGGCGCCGTGACAAAGACGGAACTGAAATGGGTATGGGCGGCGTTTATCGCGAAATCGTGGCGCCGGAGCGCGTTGTCGCCACCGAAAAGTTTGACCAGTCCTGGTATCCCGGTGAGGCCGTGGGCACGTTCGTCCTGGTCGAGCAGGGCGGAAAGACCACACTCACGCAGACGATTCTCTACGAGTCTCGCGAAGCGCGCGACGGTGTCCTTAAGTCCGGGATGGAAAAGGGAGTGGTCGCGAGCTACGACCGGCTTGCCAAACTACTGGAGAAAGTATGAACAAGAACACTTTAACAAGCATTGGTGCCGTGCTCGCAGGATTTGTCGCCGTTTTCGTTTTGTCCCTGGGCACGGATGTGGTGATGCACATAGCCGGAGTCTTCCCGCAGTTGGGCCAGCCGATGTCAGACGCGCTCTTCGTGCTGGCGACGCTCTATCGCACCGTCTACTGCATCGCGGGCAGCTACATTGCTGCGCGGCTCGCCCCCAATCGGCCCATGGAGCCCGCCCTGGTGCTTGGTGTCCTGGGCCTTATTGTGAGCATCACCGGCGCCGTGGTGACGTGGAACAAGGGACCGGCCTTCGGACCGCACTGGTATCCCCTCGCGCTGATCGTCACCGCGATACCGTGCGCGTGGGTCGGCGGCAGGCTTCGCATTATGCAGTTGCACACGCGTTGACTAGCGCCGGGGTCCCGCCGGTTTTCGGCCAGGACCGTGGTTTATAATAATGCATTCCGCCCATTTTTCTGGAGTCTTTAGATGATTCGATTTTTGCAAACCCCTGGCCCGATGAAGAAGATCGTTCTCGGCGGGCTATTGCTGATTATTTGCGCCGCCATGGTGATCACGCTCGTGCCCGGTGGTGTCGGCTCCGCCTTCGGCTTTGGCGCTCCTCCACGCGGCGTCGTCGCTAGAGTGGGCGGCGAGGACGTCACTACGCTCGAAGTGCAGCGTGAGGCCCGGCAAATGTTGCGTCAGCAGATGCCAAAGGCTGGCGCTCAGGCCGCCATGTTGCTGCCCTTTTTTGCATCGCGGGCAGCCGACAATCTCATTAACCGGAAGGTCCTTTTGGTGGAAGCCGAGCGCTTGGGATTGCGGGTTAACGATGAAGAGCTGCGCGACGAATTGCAACATGGCCGCTACGCTCAAGTCTTCTTTCCGGAAGGCAAATTCATTGGACAAGACGAGTACGAAGCCAGGCTTCGGCAGGCCGACATCAGCGTTCCGGAGTTTGAGCAGGAAGTTAAATCCGAAATATTGTTCGACAAGCTGCGCAATTTAGTCACAGCCAGCGCGGCGGTGACAGATGCCGAAGTTCGTAAGGAATTCGAACGCCGAAACACCAAAGTCAAGTTCGACTACGCGGTCCTTCGTAAAGACGATCTGCTCAAAAGCATTCATCCCAGCGATACCGAATTGAAAGCCTTCTACGAACGGAACAAGGTTACTTACAACAACTCGATTCCGGAGAAGCGCAAGCTCCGCTACGTCGTGCTCGAAACCGCCAAGGTAGAGGCTCAGACTCAGGTCACCCCTGATGACCTGCAAGCCTACTACGATCAGCATCGCGATGAGTTCCGTGTCCCTGAACAGGTAAACGTCCGACATATTTTGATCAAGACGCCACTACCAGGCCCCGATGGAAAAGTAGATACCAAGGGCGCGGAAGAAGCCCGCAAGAAAGCGGAAGACGTCCTTAAGCAAATAAAGGCTGGCGGAAATTTTGCGGAACTCGCTAAGAAATATTCCGAAGATCCGGGCAGCGCCAAGAATGGCGGTTCGCTGGGCTGGATTGGCAAAGGCCGCACGGTTCCCGAATTTGAAAAAGCGGCGTTCTCGCTCCCTAAAGGCGGCACCAGCGATCTGGTGCAGAGCAGTTACGGTTTCCACATCATTCACGTCGACGATAAGCAGGATGCGCACCTGAAGACGCTGGATGAGGTAAAAGATCAGATCCAATCCGTCATCAAGCAACAAAAAGCCGCACGTGCCGCAGACAGCCTGGCCAGTGCTTTACTGACGCAGGCGCGCACTGCCGGCCTCGATAAAGCCGCGGCCACGCGCGACCTTCAAGTGATAAGCACTGATTTCGTCAGCCGCACCGACTCGCTTCCCGGCATTGGCAACTCGCCCGAGTTCATGAATGCTGCCTTTGAACAACGTGAGAAGTCGCCGTCGGACCAGGTACAGTTGCCGCAAGGAGTGGTCGTATACGAAGTGACTGCGATCAAACCACCGGCCACGCCAACCTTTGAAGAAATTCGCAGCCGCGTGGAAACTGAATTTAAGAATGAACGCGTTGCCGCTCTGCTTTCTCAAAAGACGAAAGAACTTTCCGACCGCGCCAAAGCTGAGCACGATTTTAAAAAAGCTGCCAAAGAAGTCGGGGCTACAGTTAAAACCACAGATTTTGTGCTGCCCGATGGACAGGTCCCCGATCTTGGCAACCTGTCGGGGCCAGCCGCGGTTGTTTTCAGCATGAAGCCCGGCGAGATCAGCGGTCCGATTGAAAATGGCAACACCGGCGCTGTCCTCTCTTTGTTGGAAAAGCAAGAGCCTTCCGCACAGGATTTTGCCGCCAAGAAAGATCAGATACGCGACTCGCTCCTTCAGAGTAAGCAGCAGGAACTTTTCGGGCTTTTCGTCCAGAACCTGCGCGAGCAGATGCAAAAATCAGGCAAGATCAAGATTAACGAAGACGAGATGAAAAGCCTGAGCCGCTCGCAAGCTCCTGAAGAAGGCTAGCAGCGCCGGTCCCCTTTCAAGAGAATAGCGAAAGTAGAAATGCCATTCCCTCGCTCCACCGGAATTCTGCTTCACCCAATTTCGCTGCCTTCCCGTGGCGGCATCGGCGATTTTGGTCCAACTGCGTACCAATTCGTGGATTTCCTCGCCGCCGCTCGCCAGGGCTTATGGCAAGTGCTGCCGCTGGGTCCGCCGGCGAATGGAAACTCTCCCTATTCTTCGACTTCGGCTTTCGCCGGCAATCCGCTGTTGGTCAGCCTGGAACGTCTCGCCGCCCACGACTGGATTGATCCCGTCCGCTTGACGGATCTACCGGGGAAGGTGGATTTGATTGACTATCAGAATGTGCGTCAGCACAAACTGCCGCTGCTCCGAGAAGCGGCACGTAATTTCCTGGAGAGCGCTCCAGGAAACGCGCAGGCCCGCTTCGAGCAATTTTGCGCGGACAACGACTGGTGGCTGGAGGATTTCGTTCTCTTCGACGCTTTGCGCGATCGTCACGGTGGCGCGCCCTGGAACCAGTGGCCACGTGAAATGGCACGCCGCGAACCTGAGGCATTGGAAGCGGTTCGTAGCGCTCTCGCGCCTGAACTTGCTCTTCGTCGCGTAATCCAGTTTGCTTTTTGGGAACAGTGGCACGCGTTACGTTTTTACTGTGCTCAACATTCTATCCGCGTGGTGGGTGACATCGCGATCTTCGTGGATTACGACAGCGTCGATGTCTGGACTCACCGCGATCTCTTTCGCCTCAAAGAAAATCTCGTGCCCGAAGTCGTTTCCGGCGTTCCGCCCGACGCCTTCAGCGCCAACGGCCAGCGCTGGGGAAATCCTCTCTACGACTGGAATGCGATGCGCTCCCGCGGCTACGACTGGTGGATTCAGCGCCTACGCTGGGCGACACAAACCTGCGACTACATTCGTCTCGACCACTTTCGCGGCTTCGAACAGTTCTGGGAGATCCCCGCCGGCGAGCCGACCGCAATCAATGGCCGCTGGGTGGACGGACCCAAGGACGATTTTTTTAACAAGCTGAAGGAAGCCCTGGGCGGATTACCCTTCTTTGCCGAAGATCTGGGTTACATCACCCCCGAAGTGCACGCCCTCCGCGAGCGCCACAACATTCCCGGCATGGCGGTTCTGCAATTTGGATTCGGCGATCCCGGAGCTCACATGTACCTACCTCACCGCTTAACCCCGGACCGCGTGATCTACACCGGCACACATGACAACGACACCACACTCGGCTGGTGGAATTCGAGCGCCACGGAGCACGAACGTCGCGCCGCCACAGCCTACACAGGATGTTGCGAAGAGGGCATCAACTGGGCCCTGATCCGCGTCGCTCAGGCCTCCGTGGCGAGCCTGTCGGTAGTTCCGTTGCAGGATGTTCTCGGGTTAGGCAGCGAAGCGCGTCTGAACACACCCAGCCGCTACGAAGGCAACTATCACTGGCGCTATCAGCCCGGATCATTGACCCGCAATCTGTCCGAAAAACTAGCGGCCCTCGCAGAAGTCACCGACCGCCTGCCGCAGCGCGTCCCTCTACCCGCTGAAGAAGACTTCGCAGCATAACTCTAAAAAAATTGTCATCCTGAGCGAAGTAGAGCGATTCGTGAACACGAATCGCTCTGCGCAGTCGAAGGACCCCGCGCCGACTAATCCCTGCACGGAAGTAACCAGGCATTCTCTAACGTTTTTCGCTGAGAACTAAAAAAGCCGGGATCTTAACGACCCCGGCCCTAGTTGGCTGGTTGCCCGGATAAACTCGTGACGTTAAGCAGTACGCCGCGGACGCATAGTCAGATCCCGAACCTGCGTCAGGATGCTCGACATCTGCATCCCATTCAGTTGCGACACGAAGGGAAGCATCTCCGCGATAAACTGATCTTTGATCAGTTCACCAATTTCCTCCTGGCGATTACGCTCGCCGCCCGAAAGCAAGTCCGGCACGGTCACCTCCAGCGCCCGCGCCAGCCGTTCCAGTGAGGAAAGGGTCGGAGTCGCTTTTTCATTTTCAATTTTGGAGACGTAAGTTCGCGGCACTGACATACGCAATGCCAATTGGCGCTGGCTCAGCCCGCCACGCAAGCGCAGCGAGCGGATGGAAGCGGCCAGGTTCAGATGCCCGCGCCCGTGGCCGTTGGACGGCATCATCTGCGGCGGAGGAGCTACCGCAACAATTTCCGGCTCTTCCTCGTCTAACGAGGCATGGCAGCGCCGGCAAAGATCATTGGAAGTACGAAATTGGACCAGCAGGCAGTGATCGCAACGAACAACTTCCCTTGAATCTACAGGTGCAAGGGTGGTAGCCATCAGGTGTGGGAGTTGCCAGAGCGGGGGCTTCTCCTGGAACATTAACCGCGACTCTTAGGAAGGAAGGGTAGCACTCAAAATCTGCTGTGAAAGGGCACGACTTTAGTCGTGCCGTCAACCCCGTCCATTCCCGGGGCTTTAGCCCCTGAGATTCGCGAATGTTCCAACCTGCAGGGTAATCTGAGGTACAACACCTGTGGATGTCAAGGATATTCTGGCCCTAAACACGAAGTATCTTATTAAAAAAGCAAAACTAACCGGCGAAAACCGGGAGAAAACAGGTAAGAAACCATGAATGATCGCGACGGCGCCTGGGGGTTACTAACTGAGTTCACCCAATCGGAAAGTTTGCGCAAGCATGCCCTGGCCGTCGAAGCCTGCATGCGCGCTTATGCCAAAAAGTTTGGCCAGAATCAGGATCTCTGGGGGATCGTTGGACTGATCCATGATTTCGATTACGAGAAATATCCCACCCAGGAAGAACACCCGTACAAAGGTAACGAGATCTTAAAAGAACGCGGCTACTCCGACGAAATCCGCCGCGCCATCATGTCCCACGCCGAGTACTCCGGCGTATCCCGCGACACTCCTATGGAAAAAGCGCTCTTCGCCTGCGACGAACTGGCAGGATTCATCACCGCCTGCACCCTGGTCAAGCCGAGCAAGTCGCTGGCTGAAGTGGAAGCCAAGTCCGTCCGAAAAAAGATGAAAGACAAAGCCTTCGCCCGCAGCGTCAACCGCAACGACATAACCACCGGCGCCGCTGACCTGGGCGTTGATCTGGAGGAGCACATCGCGTTCTGTATCGAGGCCATGAAAGGGACCGCGAGGGAGTTGGGGCTGGAAGGAAACGCCGTCAATTCCGCGTAGTGATGCCGGTGTGGAAAACCAATCTTCTTTCTGTCCCGGGGAAGTTCTTGGAAGACTAGTACTGAGCCGCCTGCATGGTGCAGGGAAATAATTCGTGCGGATAGATCACATCGATATCCTTGTGCTTGCTTCCCTGCGTATCGACGACATCGAGTTTCCACTTCTGTGCCTTGTTCAATACAGAAGGCAGTTCCAGCTCGAGTCGATACGTATTCTCCATCTGGCGGTAAAGAAGCTCTGCTCCCGAGGAGATGGCTGCTCGTGTTCGTGGTTGAAGATGCCATTGAGCAGTGCCTATTACCAGGGATTGGACACCGAACTTCACTACGGCGCCCCCACTCTCATTCGCCAGAGTACGGAAATCCTGCGCATCCGGTCCATTCCCACCTGCCATCGGGTCCATTAGCAGAAAGGCGAACAGGCGTGTCCCACTAGTCGTAAGCGCATCGCGCAGTTGTCGCGGTTTGTGCTTACTATGGTTGTCGTAGCCGTCCGTGATCAAATAAATAGAGTCGCCCGGTTGAGCAGGGGATAAGAGGTCCAAGGCTTTCGCGATGGCGTCGGCGATCCCCGTCGGGCCGCCTTGCGGCTGTGGATCATCAATCTTTCTTATTTTGTTGAGCAGAGCCGATCGTCCTACCGAAAAGCCAAATCCCGCGGATCTCCCCCGAAAACGTCACCAATGCCAGTTGCGAGGAGGCCGAGGCGTGCGCCACAATGTCCCCCGCCAAAAGGCGTGCAAGTCGCCATTTCTCGGCAGGAACGGTCATGCTGCCGCTCGAATCGAGCGGCACCAGTATTCTCCTAACTGCTGGGCCCGGCTTGACCGACGTAATGCGGACTGGTCGCCCGTGCATTGATCCATGAAAATTTGCGGGGTTCAGTCCGTGCAGGTTGCCCGTCGTGATCGCGCACGCTCACAACCATCGTGCGCTGCTGGCATGGATCGGGTTGTTGACCGGTCAGGGATGAAGCGATCCCCAAGAGAGCGGCAACATGAAAAATTGGCTTTCGAAGAGACAACATCTTTCGCCCCGGTGGGGCGTAGGTTATCACAATCCAAGGCTATCGCAGAACCTCCGCCACGTTTCCACTCGCAATCACTTCCGCGATCCTCACAAAATCCTGATACATCACCCGATCCCTCTCCATCGTCGGACACACCGCCCGGATCGCCGCATGCGCCGCTTGACCACGTTTCGAAGTTTTAAGCGGCGCCAAAAAATCCAGAGCTTGTGCCGCGGCCATGGCTTCGATCGCCATTACATTCCGTGTGTTTTCGACGATTCGTTTTAGTTTCAGCGACGCGGTCATCCCCATGGAAACGTAATCTTCTTTGTTGCCAGAAGTGGTAATCGAATCCACCGACGCGGGATGCGCCAGCACTTTGTTCTCGCTGGCCAGCGCCGCCGCTGTGACCTGCGGCATCATGAATCCTGAGTTCAGTCCTGCGCCCGGCGCCAGAAATGGCGGCAAGCCTTCATTCAATGCCGGATTCACCAGGCGCTCGATTCGCCGCTCAGAAATTCCCGCCAGCGCGGTGAGAGCAATACCCAGAAAATCCAAAACAAACGCCAGCGGTTCCCCATGAAAGTTACCGCCAGAGAGGACGTCTCCCTCACCATGGGCTTGCTTCGGGTTCTTCACGAAGACAAGAGGATTGTCCACCGCCGAATTGACCTCGATCTCCATTACTTCGCGGCAATGCGCGAGTGTGTCACGCACCGCACCATGAACCTGCGGCATGCAGCGCAGGGAATACGCGTCCTGTACCCGGTCACAATCGCGATGTGACTCGCGAAGCTGGCTGCCTTCAAGCATCTTGCGCAGGTTCGCAGCCGTGGTGAGTTGGCCATTATGTGGACGCACCTTATGAATGCGTTCATCGAAGGCGACGTCGGTTCCGCGCAGCGCATCGAGGGTGAGTGCGCCAATGACATCGGCTGAATCCGCCAGCCTCTCCGTCGCAAGCAGCGCCAGAACTCCCACAGCCAGCATTCCTTGGGTCCCGTTGATCAGCGAGACGGCTTCCTTAGCCTCGAGCACCAAAGGCTTGATCTGAGCCCGACGCAGCGCCTCTGCGCTCGCAATGCGTTGGCTCTTGTCATCCACACACTCGCCTTCGCCAATCAGCGCCAGCGCCAAATGTGCCAGCGGGGCCAGATCGCCACTTGCGCCGACGCTTCCCTGCGACGGCACCATCGGAGTGACGCCGCGGTTCAGCATTTCGCAGAGCGCGTCCATGACCACGCCGCGCACGCCGGAGTAGCCCTTGGAAAGCGAATTGGCGCGCAGCAGCATCATGGCGCGGGCTTCCGCGATGGAAAGCGGTTCACCCACGCCCACCGAGTGTGAGCGGACGAGATTGGTTTGCAGCTCGCGAATCTGATCGCCAGCAATGCGCGCATCGCTGAGCTTGCCTACCCCGGTGGTGATCGCATAAGAAACTTTATTGTTCGCGACCAGCGCATCGACGACAGCCCGCGCCCGGTTGACTGCTTCGCGCGCATCTGGATCGAGCAGCACCGGACGGCGCTCCACCGCCACTTCCCGGACCGCGTCCAGCGTCAGATCATTGCCGTTGATGTGAAGAGCTTTCATGCTAAGTCAGAAGTCAGCGGTAAGAAAACAGTTCTATCTTCCTACCGCAGCTCGAAAAGCTTTCATATACTTTTCGGGCAGCGGTGTCATCTTCATCGTCGCGTCGGTGACAATGTGTGTGGTCTCACCTTCAGCCAGGAGCGTGCCATCGCCAGCACGCACCAGTTCATATCCAAAATGAATCACGGATTCCCGCACACCTTTCAGTTGCGTCCGCACTATGATCTCATCGTCATAATGTGCCGGGGCTTTGTAACGGCAACGCGCGTCCACCACGGCGATAAAGCATTGGTCGTGCTCTTCCATATCGCGATAAGAAAAGCCGAGCTGGCGCAATAACTCCACCCGGCCAACTTCGAACCATATGAAATGGTTCGCATGATAGACCACGCCCATCTGATCAGTCTCGGCGTAACGCACCCGCAGCCGGCTCTCGCAAATCACAGGATGGCTATTGCCATTGCTCACTCGCTGCTCCAGCGCGGTTTGCGTTTTTCCAGAAATGATGTAACCCCCTCTCGAAAATTCTTAGTTGTCCGAATCGCAGCATTCTCCCGTACCGCAGCCGCGATCTGCGTGTCCAGTTCGGCGCGGGCATGGTCGCTCAACAGCCGCTTGGTCAAGGCCAGCGACGTCGGACTGTTCTCCATGATCTGAGCCGCCAGTTCCCGCGCTCGCGACATAAGCCGGTCTGCCGGGACAACTTCATTAATCAGCCCCATGCGAAGTGCTTCTTCGACGCCAATAATTCGCCCCGTAAGCAACAAATCGTGTGCATGTTTTTCGCCAACCTGACGCAGCAGGAAGGTGGACACAATCGCCGGAACGAATCCAATCTTCACTTCCGTATAACCGAACCTTGCTTCGGGCACAGCCAGCGTGAAATCGCACAGCACCGCCAGCCCCGTGCCTCCCGCGATAGCCGCGCCATTCACCGCCGCGATTGTCACCTTAGGAAATTCATAGAGCGCGCGAAACAATCGGACCATGGTTTCAGAATCCTTCAAGTTCTGTTCCGGAGAACGCCCGATCAGCGATTTCAAATTCTCCAGGTCCATCCCAGAACAAAACGCCTTGCCCGCACCAGTCAAAATGAGCACCGATGCTGACGATTTCGCAACTTCATCCAGCGCCCGGAGAAGATCATCAATCAGCTCGAAACTGATGGCATTGCGCTTCTCCGGTCGATTCAGCGTGAGCGTGGCAACGCGGTCGTCGTAAGTAAGTTGCAGAGTTGTGAAATTCATTTTATCGACAATATTCGATTGGTCATTCTGAACGCGACGAAGGACGACTAATCCGCCGCCGACGAATCTGTGTATCGCGCGCCTAACTCGGTCGAAACTCGCAACAGAGTATCGAGTGGCTTAAGTGCAGGCAAAGTCGCCCCACTTTTCTGCAGCGCGTCCAGCACTTTTTCCGTCGGGATATTGCCCACCAACGCATCCTGCGCGAAGGGACAACCGCCCAAGCCGCCCAGCGCGGAATCAAAACGGCGGCACCCTGCATCGTGTGCCGCTAATATTTTTTCCGCCGCCTGATCTGGACAGCTGTGCAGATGCACTCCAATCTCCAGATAGTCGTACTTCGACATCACGGCAGAAACCAATTCACCAATCTGGGCCGGCCCAGCCAACCCGACGGTATCCGCCAGCGAAATCGCACGTACCCCGTAAGATTCGAGAAGATCGATAGCATCGACTACTTCGCCCACGTTCCAGGGATCTCCGTAAGGGTTTCCAAAAGCCATCGAAATATAAACCACCGTGTTGAGCCCCGCCTCTTCACCCTTCTGCTTAATGTTTTCCAATACGTCGATAGCGTCATCGAGTGTCTGATTCTGATTATTTTTCAAAAACGTCGGCGAGACCGAGTACGGAAATCCCAGCGTGCTCACCGCCTCACTCTCGATTGCACGGATGGCGCCCTTTTCATTCACGACGATGCCGATGATCTCAACATCATCGGGTGGATCGAGTTCCTTGAGCACCTCTTCCGAGTCCGCCATCTGAGGCACCGCCGCAGGCGATACAAACGACACGGCATCAATGTGCTTGAACCCCGCACTGATCAAGGCTTTCAAGTAATCAATCTTGATGTACGTAGGAATCTGTCCCTTCAATCCCTGCCACGCATCGCGCGGACATTCGATTAGTTTGACAGAATCCGACATGTGGCCTTTCTAGCTTGCGTGTCAGAACTGATCACTATCGAGCACGCCATAAGTCAACGAGCAGCGAAACAACGGCAGCAACAAGCGAGCCTAAACCAACAAATAGGAGCAAGTAGGATAGCGGACCTGCGTCGACCCAAGAGCCGAGAGCCCCATCTGCTATCGCTTTTCTGACCACAGCCTCGATTTCCAAGCCTGGTGATTAGAATCGAAGCTGGAGCCAACCCCCGCCAGGGCGAACATTATCTTGGTCCGTTCACTGACAAGGGGCTCCATGTCTGCACCAATTGGCAATCAAAAATCGCAAATCAAATCTAAAAATCCACAATCGTGCCCCGCTGCCTACGTCTGCAACACTCCCACATTAAAATCCGGTACATCCGGATTCAACGCCGCAGCCTCGAGCGCGAGCACGATAGCATCCCGAGTTCCCACTGGATCGATGATCTTGTCGATCCACAAGCGTGCCGCGCCGTACCGGGGATCAGTCTGCTCCTCGTAAGTTTTCTTCACCGACTCAAAGAGCTCTTTGCGCTCTTCGTCGCTTAATTTCTTCCCGCTGCGTTCCAGTTGCTTGATTTTGATTTCCACCAGCGTGCCTGCGGCGGAGTCTCCGCTCATCACCGCATAGCGGGCTGTGGGCCAGGCAAACACAAATCGTGGATCGTAAGCCTTGCCGCACATAGCGTAGTGTCCGGCGCCGAATGATCCGCCTATGATCACGGTAATTTTCGGCACCACTGAGTTCGCTACTGCATTGACCATTTTGGCGCCAGCCTTGATGATTCCGCTCCACTCCGCATCGCGTCCCACCATGAAGCCGTTCACGTCGTGAAAAAAAACTAGCGGAACAAGGCTTTGATTGCAATCCATGATGAAGCGTGCCGCCTTTTCCGCGGACTCGGTATAGATCACGCCGCCAAACTCGATGCGCTTGTGGCCTTCATGATCGGTCTGTTGGGCATGCAATTTCTGGTTGGCAACAATGCCGACGGCGAACCCGCCAATCCTCGCATAGCCGCAGATCACGGTCTTGCCGTACTCGGGCTTATATTCGTCGAAACGGCTGCCATCCACGATGCGAGCGAGAATTTCTTTCATGTCGTAAGGACGCGCCGGCGAAGAATCGTAAATGCCGTAGAGTTCTTCCGCGGCCATTGCCGGTTCCACCGGCTTTTTGCGATGCCAAGGCGATTGCCGCCGGTATCCCCACTTCTCCACGATCGACCGAATCTCCGCCAGGCAAGCTTCATCACTGGCTGCCCGGAAATCGACAGTCCCACTGATCGCCGAGTGCATGGCCGCGCCACCCAATTCTTCCGCCGAAATCTTTTGCCCGATCGCCGCCTGCACCAGCGCCGGACCGGCAAGAAAAAGCCCGCTGCCATCTGTCATCAGCACGTGATCACACATCACCGGCAAATATCCGCCGCCCGCCACGCACATGCCCATGATGGCCGCGATCTGCGAAATTCCCATCGCCGACATTACTGCGTTATTGCGGAACACGCGCCCGAAGTCGTCGGTATCGGGAAACACATCTTCTTGCAGTGGCAGAAATACTCCTGCGGAATCCACCAAGTAGATGGTCGGAATGTGATTCTCGATGGCAATGTTCTGCGCCCGAATCACTTTCTTCGCGGTCATGGGAAAGAAAGCACCTGCCTTAACGGTGGCGTCATTGGCAATGATCATGACCAGCCGGGTATGAATTCGCGCCAGCCCGGTTATGACGCCCGCCGCCGGTGCTCCGCCCCATTCTTCGTACATCCCATGAGCCGAGTAGGCCCCTAGTTCGAAAAAAGTTCCGGGATCGACCAGCAGTTTGATACGTTCTCGCGCGGTGAGACGTGCTTTGCTGTGCTGATTTTCAATCGCCTTTTGCCCGCCGCCTTCACAAATTGTCTCTTCTTCGTTATGGATCTGCGAAACCAAGTCGGCCATGAAGCGCATATTGGCTTCATAACGCGCAGAGGTGGGATCCACGCGCGTTTCGATTACGCTGGAAGTTTCAGGTGCGCTGGATTCAATACGGTCGGCCATGAGGAACAGTCAGAAACCCTTTACGGTATACCACCCCAGCGGGGCACACAAGTTAACCGTGCTGCCGGCGGATAGTGACTAGTGACTAGTGGCTAGTGGCAAGTGGATCAGTGCTGCCAATTCGTGAGCGCACATTGCACTGGATCGTCCGCGACCGTGTCTATCAATCCAATTCGCAACCCATGACTTGCTGTGATTTTCTCCGCCGCCACAAACATTCGGAGTGCTGTTCCTTTCCCCACCAGCCGCGGAAGCCGTTGTGTTCCGCCCCAGCCCGTAATCAAGCCGAGAGCGGCTCCTCGATGTCCGAAAATTGCATTCGGGGAAGCGATCCGCCGATGGCAGGCCAGGGCCAGATCAAGCCCGCCCCCCATGCAGTAGCCGGAGATCGCCGCGTAAACCGGAGCAGGGAAACATTCGATCGAATTCATCAAACGCTGACCCATCTGGGAAAACTCCAATCCCGATGGACCACTCAAAGCCGCAATTTCGTGGAGATCCGCCCCCGCGGAAAAGAATTTTTGATTTCCCGTGATGATCAGTGCTTGGATCTGACCGGCCAGCGCCTCCAGCGCGTTTCTAAGTTCCAGAACGCATGCAGTCGTCAACCGGTTCATGCCGTCATCCGACTGAAGGCGCAATACGTGAATGCCATTGATTTGTTCGATACTTAAATGTTTTTGAGGCACGGTGCGTGATATTTCGGCCGACTTCCCCAAGACTTAGGTGCCAAAGCCGGCGAGACGCCAGCGCTACTGGCTAAATGCTAAGTGCCGCTTTTTTCCATCCACTTCTCCAGCCGGCATCCATCTTCTTGGAGCAAAAAACTTCCGACTCCGAAACACTCGCCGAAAATTCGGTGCGACTCGGAATCACGTGCAGCCCGCGTGATCCACTGCCGGCCGACTTCATATTCGCTGGCCGTGAACCACTTTTGCGGCAACACCTCCACCAGGCCCGCCTGGGGATAGAAAACATACAGCGCGAACGCCGGATCATCATCACTCTTCGCCGGATAACTGGTGGGAACGACTAGCTCGTCAACGGCGCGAAAATCTGCAGGCACTTCGACCCTGTGCATCCCGGCTTCGAGCGCATGTGGAACTTCGAATTCCGCCAAGGGCTCGGTCGCTGCGTAAATGCGTTCAGAGGATTGCTTGAACCAGCCCGCAATTTCCGCCAAGTCAAAAGCCGCGAGTTTCTCCGTGTCAAAACACGTGAGGCGGATGCTTCTGCCTTCCGGACACCAGACGCCCACTTGATTAGACGGCATTGGGAACGGTCGGCAATAAGTATTCAGCGCAAGTCGAGCTTTGTTGGGCTCCTGCTCCAGGACCAGCGTAACCAGATAAGCCAGTGGACCTTGCTCACCGTGATGAATCCAGGAAAAGGGCTGCCCCGAGGCGGCGTGCAACTTTGGAAAAGTTTTCCAATACCAGGGAGCCGGCCCCACGGTGCGGGCCAGGAGTTCCCGCAATCGGGAAGTGTTGATCTCAGCCATCAACCGGCCGTCGGCACGCCGTGCGGCTTCACATGAGTGCGGATGAATTGGACGATATTGTCCATCGCCGTGCCCGGCTGAAAAATGGCTGCCACCCCGAGACTTTTCATGCTCGCCACGTCTTGGTCGGGGATAATTCCGCCGAGCACTACCAGCACATCGTCCATTTTGTTCTGCTTCAACAAATCCATTACTCGCGGGATGATGGCATTGTGCGCGCCGGAAAGAATCGAAAGCCCGATTACGTTGACGTCTTCCTGCAACGCCGCGTTCACGATCATCTCAGGCGTCTGGCGCAGCCCGGTATAGATGACTTCCATGCCGGCATCGCGAAGTGCCCGGGCGATAACTTTTGCGCCGCGATCATGCCCGTCCAGCCCCGGCTTGGCCACCAGCACGCGGATCTTCTGCTCGGTCATGGGTTCATTAAAACACAGAATGTCGGAAGAGGCTGGTGTCAGGTCGCAGGTCTTAGGTGTCAGGTGTCAGCTGCCGCCAGTCTGGACTCTCCAATTTAAAATTGAAAATTGGAAATCGTAAATTAGAAATCGTAAATCGTAAATCGTACTTCGTCCCTCGCCTTCCCCTACATCGTCTTCACATCCAAACTCCGCCACAAATACCAGCACGCGACTGACCGGTAGGGTTCCCAGCATTTCGCGATTTTTTCCATCTGCGCCGGTTTGGGCATCTTGCGCTTGCGATAGTGTTTGCGAATCGCGGCCTGGATACCGTAATCGCCAGTAGGCAAGACGTTCGGGCGCCGCAGCGCGAACATCAGAAACATGTGCGCCGTCCACACTCCGATTCCTTTGACCGATGTCAGATGTTTGATTACTTCGTCGTCTGGCATTTCAGGTAACCGCGCGAAATCGAGTTCTCCGCTTTGGGTTTTCGAGGCCAGATCGCGCAGGTACGAAAGCTTTTGTTTGGAAAGTCCCACACCGCGCATCTGCTCTTCAGACAACTTCAAGATTCCCGGCGGAGTGAGGGGCAGCCCGGCGAGATCGGTCAACCGCTTAAAGATGGTTGCCGCTGCCTTGCCATGGAGCTGTTGGTAAACAATGGCTTCCGCCAGACTAGCAAACTGAGGCTCGTCGTAATTCATGTTGAAAGCGCCGACACGCTCCATGATGGCCCGCAAGACCGGATCGGATTGCTTCAAGTGGAGGACAGCTTTTCGCATAGGTTTGGATTGTCCAGCAAGTCTCGTTACCAATTACGAGATGAACAATACGAGAGCAGCGGTGCAAACGAAATACTCACGTATTGCAAACTAGGAAAGATACTGCAGCGTCGTTTCGATCAGACCCGCTGTCCCCTGGTAAGGATCGCCCGGACGATCCCACTCCATCGAGCAGTAACCTCTATATCCATGCTGCTTCATGAACCCAAATGTCTTTGCCATGTCCACGTGAACTAGCTTGCCATGCTCATCGGCTTCGCTGTCCTTCACATGAGAAATGCAGTAAGCATGCGCGAACATCGCATTGATGCCGTCGTAAGCGTGCTTCTCGTCGTATCTTGCCAGCGTATTGGCGAAATCAGGCAGCGCGTGCAACCACGGGCTATTCACTTTTTCAATGACCTTCACCAGGAAAAACGGCTCTTCGCTGACTGGATTGTCGTTCTCGAGATTCACCACCACGTTCTTTGTGGACGCATAATCCGCCACGCGAGCCAGACTGTCGGCGGTGCGCTCCAAGTCTGGCTTTGAATCCTTCGCTGGTGGAATATTGGTGCGGATGCTGGGAGAACCGATGGCGGAAGCTGCGTCCACCCATTGTTTGCTAAACGCAATCGCACGGTCGCGCTCGGCCCGATCCATCGCATATGGGCTGTGCTCCCCATCGACTGCGATATTCACGACGGCTCCGTGCGTCTTCTCCGCGGCCGTCCGAAATTCATCCAGATATTTGGCATCAGTCGAAGGGAAATGTCCGGTCCAGGGTTCGATCTTGTTGATGTTGAATTTTGCCATCACATGCGCGGCAAAATCTTTCAGTTCAATAGTTGGATTGCCGCTCTTGTGCCCCTCACCCGCAATGAACTCCCGAAACGGATAAGACGCAATCGCAATCCGTTCGCGCGGCTGCGAAGGGAAATGCAGATCGGGGCCGGATGCTGTCGCGAGTGCCGATAGCGGCAGAAAGTAAGCCGCTGCCATCGTCCCGCAGCACTGCGTGAGAAATCGTCTTCGAGTGGAAGTTCGCAAGCGAAGTGTTTTAAATCGTAAATCGACAATCGTCAATCGTAAATTTACGTCACGCTGACTTCGGTATATGTCCCGTACACTTCCCGCAGAGCCGCACAAATCTCGCCTACCGTCGCATAGGCCCGCACCGCGTCGATGATGTAAGGCATGGTATTGGCTTCAGACACATTGCCGTTGGTTCCGGCTTGAGGCTGCTGGGCTGCGGCTTTCTTCAGGGCTGCCAGGCGGCGTTGCACCTCTTCATTCGATCGCCGCGCCCGCAGCGTTTTTAGTTTTGCACTTTGCTGTTGGGCGACGGACTCATCGATGTAGAGAGTGTTGGGAGACTGCTCCTCAACTACAAATTCGTTCACGCCGACAATAATTTTTTCTTTAGCTTCGACCGCTCGTTGATATTGGTAGGCGGATTCCGCGATTTCTTTTTGCGGATATCCTCGCTCGATTGCCTTTACCATTCCGCCCATCGCGTCCAGCTTTTTGAAGTAATCGAAGGCGCCCTTTTCCATTTGCAGCGTTAAGGCTTCAAGAAAGTAAGACCCGCCCAACGGATCCACGGTCTGAGTGACGCCTGTTTCATAGGCAATGATCTGTTGGGTTCGCAACGCGATCCCCGCCGCTTGCTCGGTTGGCAGGGCCAAAGCTTCGTCGTAGGCGTCGGTGTGAAGCGACTGAGTTCCACCCAGAACCGCCGCCATTGCCTGGATTGCCACTCTGGCAATGTTGTTCATTGGTTGCTGTGCGGGAAGCGAGACTCCTGCGGTCTGAGTATGGAAGCGCATCAACCGGGTTCGATCGCTCTTGGCCGCGAAACGCTCTTTCATTACCTGATACCAGATTTTGCGTGCGGCACGGTACTTGGCGATCTCTTCGAAAAAATCGTTGTGCGCGTTGAAAAAGAAGCTTAGCCGCGGTCCGAATTCATCCACATCGAGTCCGCGGCGGCGCGCCCATTCTACATATTCCACGCCGTCATAAAGCGTGAATGCTAGTTCCTGTAGCGCGGTCGACCCGGCTTCGCGAATGTGATATCCACTGATCGAAATCGTGTTGAAACGTGGCGTGAACTTCGAACCAAACTCGAACGTGTCCACTACCAGGCGCATCGATGGCGCCGGCGGATATATGTATTCCTTCTGCGCGATGTATTCTTTGAGAATGTCGTTCTGAATCGTTCCAGAAATCTTCTTCCAGTCCGCGCCCTGCTTTTCCGCCACCACCAAATACATAGCCCATAACACCGAGGCCGGAGAGTTGATGGTCATCGAAACCGTGGTCTTCTCGAGATCGATGCCGTTGAAAAGGATCTCCATGTCTTCAAGGGAATCAATGGCTACACCGCATTTTCCAACTTCGCCTTCGCTTGCAGGATGGTCGGAGTCGTATCCCATCAGAGTGGGGAGATCGAACGCCACCGACAATCCGCTGCCGCCGTGCTCCAGCAAATATTTGTAGCGCTGATTGGTTTCCTCGGGCGACGCGAAGCCGGAAAACTGACGCATGGTGTACAGCTTGCCGCGATATCCGGTGGCGTGAATGCCGCGAGCGTACGGTGGTTGCCCCGGATAGCCCAGGTACTGTTCGTAGTTCCAGTCCTCCGGCAAATCTGCCTCGGTGTAAAGTCGGCGAATGGGAACTCCGGAAATTGTGGTGAAGCGGGCATTTCCGTGCTCATCGAGATTGGTGCCAGTAGGCGCGCCAATCGGCTTCTCTGGAGTTTTTTCCAGGGTAGGCGCCAGCGTCTTTTCCGCCCACTGTTTTTCGGCGGCAGACAGGTGTCGTCCTTCAAAGACATCTGCAATCGCGCTGTCTGCGACTTGAGGCTTCTTTTCAGGCATGCGGTTCCTGATCTCTGCTTAACTTGGATGATACCTCGTCAGAGACGTTGCTTGCCACGCTTCGGCATACCAAGCCCTTGATGCCCCCCAAGCGTCGCATAGAATGCAGGCATGAAGCCTGCTCCGGTCAAACCTGCTATCTCGATTGAAGTGCTGAATCAGATTGACATTCGCGTGGGCACAATTCGCTCCGTCGCCGACGTGCCCGGTTCGGACAAGCTGGTGCAACTTCGAGTAAGTTTCGGCGATCATGAGCGCACCATTGTTGCCGGCCTCAAGCAAGAGCGTGCCAAGCCAGGCGACCTTGAAGGTAAGCAGGCGTTATTCGTGGTCAACCTGGAAGCGCGCAAAATGCGAGGCGTGACTTCTGAAGGAATGTTGTTCGATATCGGTTACGCGGACGGTGTGATGCCAGTCTTGGCCATGCCTGAGAATCCGGTACCGGACGGAACCCGGGCGGGCTGAGCTTCCCCAGTTCGCCGGAACTTACTTGCTGCGTCCCAACTCCCAAGCCTTAGCATATTTCCACGATACGTATGCTGAGTGATAAAGATGCAGCAGCAATCCTTCACGCCCATCCAGAAAACCGAGCCGGAAAAAATAGTTGTAGATGAAGGTCAGGACGGGCCGCGCGACAATATTGAGAACACTGAAACGGCTTTGTCCCCTTTTAGCGGCAGTCTCGGCTCCCATCGAGGAGTAGCTGTTCATGTGGTCGATGTAACCGCGCAGCGTGGGATACGCGTGGTGCAGCAAGGCGTGCGAGAATCTGCCGGTGCTTCCATCGACTTTCATGGTGGGATGGGCACCGTACTCCACAAACCGGCCCGCTCCCCGACGAACCAGGCGCAGCTTAGGGTCGGGATAAAATCCACCATGTTTGATCCAGCGTCCTAAAAAGAAATTCTTGCGGGGAATCCAATAGCCACTCACGGGCGGCTGGTCGCGCAGCATCGCGGCTATCTCTTCTGTCAAGCCAGGTTCCAAAGCCTCATCCGCGTCTAACTGGAGCACCCAGTCTCCGGAAGCCTTGTCCATTGCCGAATTTTTCTGAGCTGCAAATCCCTTCCACGGCTCGACGAATACTTTCGCGCCATGCGCGCGGGCGATCTCCAGAGTGCGATCGGTTGACCCGGAATCCACAACCACAATCTCGCCTTGGCCGTCGCGCACCAGCGGCGCGAGGCCTTCGACAGTGCGAGGCAGATTAGTTTCTTCGTTGTAAGTGATCAGGACGACGGAGAGGGTCACGCGGAAAGGATACCTCGGGACACAAGATCAAGCACCATGAACTGGCAATCAGCACTCAGCACTTAGCCGTCAGCATTCAGCCCTTTTGGTTGAAGTGGCGATGTGCAGTGCCCAACCGATACCGAAAACGCGCACCCTCGTGAAACAGCAGGCGTGAAGGCAGGAACTGATAGCGTAACCTAAGTGTTATCTATTAGTTATGATAGAAATGAGCTGAAGGCGGTCTGGTCAGGACAAAAAACGAGCCGCCGCATGCTCTGGAATGCCCTTTAATAGCAGTCCCAATGGCCCAGGAGCGACGCGGCTGAGATGGAGCAGGGCGAAGCTCAAAGATGCTGCCCTCCGCGCTCATATCGCAGCCATCAAAATGTTAGCTATTAGATATAGTTTGTAAACGCCGGACAATCTCAACCCAAGAGGTTAGCTCTCCGCTCCGAAATCGGATCGAAGTTCTAACCCCTTAACTCTATATCACTGTGGCGGCTGCTGTGGTTGTTGTGGCTGTGCCTGTGGTTGCGGCTGTTGCGGCTGTGTGACCTCAGGCGTCAAGCCCTGGCGCTCGGTGACGTATGGCACGGCCGGCATCTTGGTTACCTGCCCGCGCTCGGCATCGGCAACCAGAATCCCCAGACGATCCAAGGTAAAGCCGATGGCGCGATCCAGTTCCACCCGGGACTTCTCATAAGCGGACATCGCCGATACCAGATTCGACTCCGCCTGTGCCAAGTCACGCTGGTTCTGCAGCACCAGCGTAGTGGTGGACGCTCCAAGGGCATACTTTTTCTGCTCGGCGTCCAGCGACTGCCGGCCCAGTTCGACCGCGGCTCGCGCCGCTTCCACGCTGGCCCGGTTCTGCTGCACGGCGAACTGAGCGTTGCGCACTTCGATGCGCACCTGGTTCTCCAGCTGTTGCAGGCGCATCTGGGACTGCCGGTATTCCAATTCGGCGCGAACCTGGTTGGCCTGTGCTGCGCGGTTCCGCAGCGGAATGGTCAAGCTCAGTCCGACACCTTTATCCGGAGCGCTCGAGTCGAAGAGCTGCCCAATGGTTCCTCCAATGCTGGTGCTGGGGGGAATATCGGCAGGCTGGGTGCAGAAGGTTTGGGTAGGAGTCGCGCAAATTCGGGCGTTCGGATTGAACGAGCCACCCAGCCCGGTGCCGCCATAATAGGCAAACATCCCGAGTGACGGCAGCAAAGCATTCTTTGCCGACTGGTTATTAAGATCGCGGTTGGTGAGGTCGATCCGAGATTCGGCCAGTTCGGCGCGATGATGAAGCGCGTCATTTACCAAATCTTGAATCGGTACCACGGGCTCCGTGGGGGGAACTACCATAGTGGAGGTGGGAACCACTTCCGCTTCGGCCAGCACCGGATCCACAAGAGTGCGGCTTAGTGCGTTCTTCATCAGCAACTGCTGCAATTGAAGATTAGTCTGAGCCACAGTCAGCGTCTGCTGATCCGTGGACACTACGCTCTGCGCACGCACAATTTCAATCGGTGCCAGGGTGCCAATCTCCACCTGCTTCTTATTGTCGGAGAGCGTCTTTTCCGCCAGGGCCAGCGATTCCTGCTGCACCTTCACGTTCTCGTAGGCGTTGACCAGGTCCCAGTAAATGTTCTGGATCTGATTCACCGTGGTGATCACCTGCAAACGAAAGGCGACATCGGAGATCTCGCGGTTGTTCTTGGCGATGCGAATGAATCGGGTGGTCGGCAGCAAGCCGAAGCCCTGCAATAACGGTTGCGTGAGCGTGAAGCGGAAATTGGAATTGAGGGTCGGGCTAAAGGTGGTAAACGGCTGATTGGTAGTGATGCGGTTGTTGTTGAATCCCACTGTCATGTTCGTGCCCCAGTGGAACCCTTGCTGATAAAAGAAATTGGCCGTGCCGGTATTTTGCTGGACTACGGGTACGCCCGCAAAGGCATTCGACGTCGGCGAATTGGCATGGTCAATAGACAACGTTCCAGTGACGATCGGGTCAAAGCTCGGCACCGGTGAACCCACACCCAGCGTAGAAGTAACCAGTCCGGAACTTCCGGTTCCCGCACCGCCGGCGCCGGTGGTGGTACCGCCGGCCCCGCCGCCTTGCGACCCGGATCACGCCGCCGCCCGGCGTTCCTTGCACCACGCCTGTGTTGACACCGCGTGTGGACTGCCCCGCATTGGCCAGCAGGATGTCGGTGTCAGCGATGTTCAGGTTGTAGCGCGCAATGGCGATATCGAGGTTGTTTTCCAGTGCCAGCGCAATGGCGTCATTCAATGACAACATGACCTTGCCATTCTGTATCAGCGCCCCCACCCGCGGAGTGTTGTTCAAGTCCGGTGGCGGCACGTGGCGTGGCAAGTACGGGCCAATCGGATTGGGGAAATGGGAGCGCGGCTTGGTGTAATCCTTTATTTCGGAACGTTGCGCGGAAGGCGCCGCCGGGAGCGCCGCGGGGGTAGCGTTCTGAGAGGTCTGCGTCCAGCCTGTGGTCGACAGCAGTCCGGCCATAAGAAAGCCTGCAAGCAGCCGTGGGGCAGAATTCAAACGAGGCAAATGCATTCGCTTATCTCCATAAATAAAGGCTGGTTTCGTTGAAAGACGGCAATAGCTCCTCGGATCAAAGACTGGTACGCAAAGGGCGCGGTGAAGGTTCCTATAACTCTTACCGGTCGCGCTATATGCGCCTGAAGTCCTTCTTTTCAGGGAAGTGCAATAGTATAGCCGACAGAGTGCATTCTTTTGGCGATGCTTAGGGCCCGGGCAAACGTAAAACTTTGTAAAAATCTGTAAGCGGGTTAGATGAAGCGCGGGTCGCCGAGGACTCGGCAATCTTCATGCGTAATCTCAAATTGGTGCTGGCCTACGACGGCTCTGAATTTTCCGGATGGCAAGTGCAGCCCGACGCTGCCACCATTCAGGGTACGCTGGCATCAGCTATTGGACGATTGACCGGCGAAAAGGTACTGCCCCAGGGCTCGGGACGCACCGATGCGGGCGTCCACGCGCTGGCCCAGGTCGCCAGCTTTACCGTCGAATCGCCAATTCCGGCGGAAAATCTGACCAAAGCGCTGAATGACATTCTGCCTGCTTCCATTCGTGTGCTGGAGGTGACCGAAGCGCCACTTCAATTTCACGCCCGTAAATCGGCCCGCGCAAAAACTTATCGTTACCGAATGCTTCGCAGCCCGATCTGTTCGCCTTTTCTGGCACGGTATGTTTGGCATTACCCCTATCCTGTGGATGAGAATGCGATGGTCCAGGCCGCAACCTTAGTTGTGGGAGAACACGATTTTACTTCCTTTGCGGCTGTCGACCCGGAACGCGGCCAGGAGCAGGAAGATATCTCCAACGTACGGCGAATTTTTTGTTCGGTGTGGGAGCAGGATGGCGAAGAGCTCGTCTACACCGTGCGCGGCAGCGGATTTCTTCATCATATGGTGCGGAATTTGGTGGGAACATTTGTGCTGGTGGGCAAAGGAACTTTATCGCCCGATGACATAATGAGGATTTTAGAAGCCCGTAACCGTTCCGCAGCAGGAGCAACCGCGCCGGCAAGCGGGTTGTATCTGGTAAGCGTGGAATACTGATTTGGCGGACTGTTCTGAAGGTGGGAGAATGGAAGTAAGAAGAGTAGAAGGCTCGGGGGCGGCGGCATGAAACTCGGAAGGCGGTTCGGCCGAGTTGGTTTTATAATCGGATTCATCGGCCCAATCCTGTTTTATTCAGTACCCTACACGCTTCAGTCACATGCTGCGTGTCCACTCTGCCCATATATCGATATAGCATTTGTGCACCCATCGCTTTGGCTCCAGATCGGCTTGTCGTTAGGACTGATTCAAGGTCTCGTATTTGCTATGCTCGGCTTTGCGATTGGGTACTCCATCTTTAGGATTAAGTAATCCACCTAAATTCAAAACAACCTACCGTCGAATAAACCTACCGCCGAATAAATCACCCGTCTGCTTCTCATAAACTCTTTCGAGTAAAATGAATGGTTCCTAATCTGCATCCGGCGGTCTTTCGACCGCAGCGACGAGGACAGCTCCTTTGGCCACAACCGAAACCGGCAGGTCCACCATCACTCTGCAGCAGCTTCCCCATCACAAAGTCAAAATCAAGAAAGCAGGCCAGCGCGCCTGCAATGAGCTGAACGCCAAAGGCAAATTCTGCGGCGGACATCTCAAACGCTGGTATTACATGACCGACGCGGTCGAACAGGCGTGCGGCGACGTGGCGAAGGCTTGGGGAGAGAATGCTGAAGTGTACCGCTGCGAGCATTGCAAGACGTTGTACCTTCCGAACCCGGAAACGCCAAGCGGTCTGAACGTCGCGGGCGAGGGGCAGCTCTCGGTGTTCGGCCTCACGATCCCGCCCAAGGAGAAATAGGTTCAAACCCCCGCCCAAGCAGAGCTTGGACGGGGCACCCAGGCTCTCCTCAGTGACTGTGAAAACTTCGGAGCTCATCTACGACTGGAACGAGAAAGATCCTGCCTTGCTGCGTCCGCCCGGCCGGGTTCTGCTGAATGATGAGACTCTTCGCGACGGCTTGCAGTCGCCGTCGGTGCGTGATCCCTCGATCGAGGAAAAACTTCATATCCTGCATTTGATGGAAGCGCTGGGCATCAACTCGCTTGATCTTGGCCTTCCGGGAGCTGGTAAGCGTGCGTCGGAACACGTGGAGGCATTGGCGCGCGAGATCGTCCAGAAGAAAATGAAGATTCGCGCCAATTGTGCGGCGCGCACTCACGAGAACGATATTCGCCCTATCGCCGAAATCGTGCAGCGTACCGGTCTGAATATCGAAGCCGCCACTTTTCTGGGATCGAGTCCAATCCGTCGCTACACCGAAGGCTGGACCGACGACTTCCTGCTTCAGACCACGGAGAAAGCCGTGAAGTACGCGCGTTCGCTTGGTCTCGACGTCATGTACGTGACCGAAGACACCTCGCGCTGTGATCCGGAAACAGTAAAGCGTCTTTACAAAGCAGCGATCGAATGCGGCGCACGCTCTATCGTAATCTGCGACACCGCGGGACATGCCACGCCGATGGGCGCATTCGCCCTGATCCGCTTCGTGCTGGATCAAGTGGTAAGGCCCTCAGGCGAAAAGATTCGTGTGGACTGGCACGGACACTGCGATCGCGGCCTGGCAATCGCAAACTCCATAGCCGCGCTAGTCGCCGGTGCCGATTGTGTTCACGCCTGCGCGTTGGGAATCGGTGAGCGCGTTGGCAACGCTCAGATGGACCAGATGCTGGTGAATCTGAGGCTTATGGAAATCGCGCCCTGGGCCGACCAGGACCTAACTAAGCTGAAAGAGTATTGCGAGGTGGTGTCGCGTGCCACGGGCGTGCCCATTCCGCCTAATTATCCAGTAGTGGGTGAAGACGCGTTCCGCACCGCGACGGGCGTCCATGCCGCCGCCGTGATCAAGGCTTATAAGAAAAACGATATCGAGTTAGCTAATGCGGTCTATTCCGGTGTGCCCTCGCATGTATTCGGATTGCAGCAGGTAATCGACATTGGCCCCATGAGCGGAAAATCCAATGTCCTGTTCTGGCTGGAGCAGCGGGGCCTGCCGGTCAGCGATCAAGTGGTGGATCGCATTTACAAACGCGCCAAGGCGTCGGACCATACGCTCAGCGAGGCGGAAATTCTGGAGTGCGTGGATTCGGCGGCATCCTGAGCTCAGGTCTCGGTCTCAGGTGTCAGGTCGCAGATGCTACGCCTCAAGCTTCTGGCCCAGGTTCCGCGAGAACTATTAATGTCAGGTGAGGTGAGGCTCGTCTCTGAACCCCGATCGTTGAAACCTGATTCCTGAGACCTGATCCTGAGACCCGAGACCCGAGACCCGAGTAACATTACCGCCCTCCGTAATCCACAGGTTGTTCAAACCCAGGCCCGAATTTCCGTTCATTGCGTTAATATGACCCATCACCTCAATGCCCGTCAGTTCGCGCGCCGAAGTGTCGGAAGGCTTTCCCGACGTTCAGCAGGAGGTCGCCCGCCTTGCTGCATCCGCCGAGCTTCGCTCAGCGTTTGCCTGGCTGCGTGCGCAAGAGGCTCAATTCGCCCGTTGGCAACTCGATGTCGCTCGCATTCCGTCGCCTCCGTTTGGTGAGGCCGCCCGGGCGACTTGGCTGGCCAACAAATTTCGCGAACTTGGGCTTGATGATGTCCACAACGACGATGTGGGCAATGTTTTCGGCATTCATCCCGGACTCGGACGAAACTACATTGCGCTCAGCGCCCACATGGACACAGTTTTTCCCGCGGGCACGCCTCTCAACATCCGCCAGCAAGGCAACCGGCTGTACGGTCCGGGTGTTTCCGACAATGGCGCGGGCCTCACGGCGCTGTTAGCCATTGCGGCGTTGTTACGTTCCGTGCGCATCCGGCATGCACTGCCATTTTTATTTATCGCAAATGTGGGTGAAGAGGGGGAAGGCGATCTGCGGGGCATGCGTCACATTTTTTCTTCCGCGCGCTGGAAAGATTCCATCACTTACAACCTGGTGCTGGATGGCGCGGGTTCGGACACGGTTGTGGCCGAGGCCCTGGGCAGCCGCCGCTTTGAAGTGATTGTCCGCGGCCCCGGCGGACACTCCTGGAGCGATTTTGGAGTACCCAATCCCATCCTCGTGCTGGCCCGCGCCATTCAGACCTTTGCCCAAACTCCTGTGCCATCGTCACCCAAGACCACGTTCAATATAGGCGTGATTCGCGGCGGCACTTCCGTGAACTCCATCCCTGAATCCGCCAGCATGCGTGTAGATCTTCGTTCCACCTCGATGCCGGAGATGGAACGTCTGGAAGTTGCTATGCGTGTGGCGCTCGACGATGCGGTGGAGCAAGAGTCGAAGACTCCGGAAACCCGCGCGGTGTCACAACGCCGTACTTCTGGGGTCAGTTCCGAGATTGTTGTAATTGGGAATCGTCCAGCGGGAGAACTCATTCCCAATGCACGCATCTTGCAGGTCATTCGCGCCGTCGATGCGCATCTAGCGAATGTGGCGCAGGTTCAGCGCGCTTCGACCGACGCCAATATCCCCCTCTCCCTTGGACGGGAAGCCATTGCCATCGGAGGCGGGGGGACGGGCGGCGGAGCGCACACTCTGCAAGAGTGGTTTGACTGTAACGGGCGAGAGTTGGGGCTGAAGCGCATCCTGCTGACCCTGCTTGCTCTCGCGGGGGTGAGTGCATGAACATGAAAACAATTCTGTTTCTGTTGTGCACGATTTCAATGTCCCTGGCACAAGATCAACCAACGCCGCCGAGAGCGGATACCATTTTGCTCCACGGCAACATTTATACCGGGGTCGCCGTCGCATCTTCCTTTCACGCGATTCAGCGCGTGGAGGCCATGGCCATCCGCAGCGATCGTATTCAAGACGTGGGGAAAGAAAGCGAGATTCTGAAGTTGAAGGGACCCGAAACTCAAATCATTAATCTGGACAACCATTTCGTGATGCCCGGATTCAACGATGCGCATCTGCACTTGGCCAACGCCGGTTTCCAGCGCCTCACCGTAAATCTGGTTGGAGCGAAGTCTCTGACCGAATTTCGCGATCGTATTCGCGCTCGCGTGGAAACCGCAGAGCCCGGCGAATGGATTGTGGGCAGCGGTTGGGATCACACACTCTGGCCGGTAAAGGAATTGCCCAGCCGGTGGGATATTGATGAAGTCAGCCAAAACCATCCTGTTTTTCTGCAACGTGTGGACGGCCACATCGCGGTGGCCAATACCCGTGCCTTGCAATTGGCTAGCGTTACTCTCGCCAGCAAGGATCCAGCGGGCGGAAAAATTGATCGAGACTCTTCCGGCCAGCCTACCGGCATTCTGCGTGAAACCGCGCGTGAAGCGGTCACTGGCGTAATTCCGAAGCCTTCTCACGACAAGCGGCGGCAGGCTATCGAGGCCGCGCTGCGCGACTTGGCGCAATGGGGCGTCACGTCGGCTCAGGACAATTCCAGTTGGGAAGATTTCCAGATTTATGAGGAAATCCAGCGTGATGGCAAGCTGACCTCGCGCATCACCGAATGGCTTGCCTTCAATGATTCTCTGGACACTTTACAGGCGCATCGTTCGGCGCGTCCTCAATCGGACAATGTGCTGCGCACCGGCATGCTGAAAGGTTTCATGGATGGCTCGCTCGGTTCGAAAACCGCCGCCCTTCTGGAACCGTATGCCGACGATCCCACCAATTCCGGCCTCCCTCAGTACGAGCAAGCCCAACTGACCCAGATGGCGAAGGAGCGTGTGGGCGCCGGATTTCAAGTCGGTTTCCATGCTATCGGCGACAAGGGAGTCCAAATGGCGCTGGAGGCTTTCGATGAAGCACAAAAAGAAGCACGGGAAAAGAAAGTCAAGGCCGCCAATGGCGGCGACGACTACCGGCTCCGCATCGAGCACGCGCAGGTCACAACTCCATTGCAGATCGCAAAATTCAAAGAGTTGAAAGTGATCGCGTCCATGCAGCCCAATCACTTGCTGACGGACATGAATTGGGCGCTGGATCGTTTGGGACCAAAACGCGCGGCTCATTCCTATGCCTGGGCGGAAGTTCTAAAAAGGGGTGTGCCGCTGGCCTTTGGCACGGATTATCCGGTCGAGCCGGTCACGCCGTTTCGAGGCTTGTATGCCGCCGTCACTCGCAGAAGCGAAGACGACAAACGTGAATACTTTCCCGAACAGAAAATAAGCATGGAGCAGGCGATTGCCGCCTACACCACGGGGTCAGCCTTCGCTGAGTTTTCGGAGAAAGAGAAGGGAACGCTGGCGCCCGGGATGCTCGCCGATTTCGTTGTGCTTGATCGCGATGTGACGTCTGTGCCCCCGCTGAAAGTTCTCGGAACCAGGGTGCTGCGCACGGTGGTGGGGGGCAAGACAGTCTACGAAATGAATTAGCGGCTTGTATCGCGGTGCTGAAGCGCCGCGCCACCCAAAGGCCTGAAAGTCAGGCGGATTTTTGCTTCGACTCAAGCGGCAAACCTGCATTCTTCCAGGCATCAAGTCCGCCCTGAAGCGCCCACGCATTGGCATATCCGCGCTGCCGAAGTTTCTGCGCCAAACTGGCGCTAGAACCTTCGTTCGGTCAAGTGCAGTACGCAACCGCAGATTTATTTTTGGGGATTTCTGCGAGGTGCTCTTCGAGTTTGTCCGCCGGGACGCGAATCGCTTCCGGCAGCTTTACGTCCGACTGTGCCCAAGCTTGCGGGTTGCGAGTGTCGATGACGACAAAATCTTCGCCCGCTTCCATTCTCTTTTTCAACTCATCGGTTGAGATCCTCAGATTGTCCGGCATACGGGATCTCCTTTCTTAGTCTGCATCCTGAGACTAGATGCGGCGCATGACGATCGCGGCTGTATCTATTCGCACCGGCGAGAAGAGTACAATGCCGCCGGACCAAATGGATAACCTAAATCCTTGAAGGAGGTGTATAGGCGTTCCATTGCTGTCCCAATATCAATCGCGGTTCTGAGTCTTACGACCTTGGCTCCAGCACAGACCAAAATTTCGGGCGCGGTGCAGTGCGGCAAGCCCGATGAAGTACATGCGTTGGCGGTGGGGGACGAGCTCAATCATTCCCTAACGATCTCCAAAGGCAAGTGTACATGGACCAAGCCGATGAAAATCGCCGGCACCCAAACCAAAGAAGACGACGGCACCAACTTCGATGATGTCAAAGGCGGACGCTCCGCCGGGTACGGCAACCATGAAAGATGGCAACATGCTGAGCGCAGACGGCACTTTCAGCTTCACCGGCGGGACGGGAAAGTTGAAGGGCATCAAGGGCCGAGGAACGTTCAAGGGCGCAGCAGCAGCGGATGGAACCGCTAGCTACGACGTTGTCGGTGTATACCAGCTGCCAAAATAGCAACGCCGGACCCCGAGGGACTGCGAGCGAAGAGCTAGCCGGTTCCTGGAGCATTATTCCTATCCTGCTCTGTTTGTTACTCTACCTCCGTGTCCCGCTCGCTGAAGGCGCACATCCTCTTGGTAGTAGTCACAATGATCTGGGGGACCGCGTTCGTTCTAATCAAGAATGCGCTGGCGGATGTTTCTCCTTTACTGTTCAACGCTATCCGCATGAGCCTGGCGGCGGTAGTATTGGCAGTCGTCTTTCATGGCGAACTCACACGCTTCACCGCTAGGTCGCTGCGTTCGGGGTTCCTGGTGGGCGCGTTTTTATTTCTTGGCAATGAATTGCAAACGGTAGGACTCAAGTACACCACGCCTTCGAAATCTGCTTTCCTCACGGGAGTCTCGGTGGTACTGGTGCCGGTGTTTCTCGCTTTGTTTTGGAGGCGGCGGATTCATCGCTGGGTGTTGCTGGGTGTGACGTTGGCGTTTGTTGGGTTATACCTGCTTACGATTCCCGCTTCCGCGGGCGTCGGTCTGAATCTCGCCAGCATGAGCCGAGGAGACCTGCTTACACTGGCCTCGGCCGTAGTTTTTGGCTTTCATATTATTTTCGTGGGCCACGCGTCTCAGGCGCACCCGTGGCGGCAAATCGCCATCCTCCAGATTGCGGCAACCGCACTTCTGATGATCTGCACCGTTCCCTTGGCAGAGAAAGTCTATGTTGTATGGTCGCCGGCAGTAATATGGGGCATCGTTATTACGGGCTCGCTGAGCCTGGCGCTGGCTTTTGCCGTGCAAGCCTGGGCTCAGCAGTTCACTCCCGCCACCCATACGGCATTGATCTTCTCGCTGGAACCGGTTTTCGCCTGGCTGACGTCGTTTCTATTTCTAGGTGAAAGGATGGGGACGCGGGCCGGCTTAGGTGCATTTTGTATCTTGGCCGGTGTTTTGATCTCCGAGCAGAAGGGAAGTAGCGAATCCATGGCGGTCAGCCCGGACCATGCGGGTGTTCCTTCCGATATCGAAACTCAGCCCGATTCGGGTATGGAAGTGGGCCAGAGGTGAGACTCGCAACGTTTTTGCGAAGTTTTGCGTCTAACCTATTAGAAGGCCCTCCCGCCCTGCGCAGCCGAATACCTGCAAGTGGCGACAAGGTATAATCTTTAGCACACATTTGGAGGAAGTTAATATGGACCCGCGCGCAAGCGCTTTTTGGGGACGTTTGAAGGCCAATCGCCTCGCGTACACCCTCACTATTCTGGTCACTTTGACCATCGGTATCCTGATGGGAACCGTCATCTCGTACGGTGTCAAGGGTCAGGAGTCAAAAAAGGCGTCGGACGCCACTCCCTTGACCGTGCCAGCCCCGCAGCAGCTCTCCAATCAGTTCTCGAATATTTCCAAACAACTTGAGCCCAGCGTGGTGAACATCAACACTGAATCGACTATCAAGACTCCGCAGCGTCGTCGCCGTGGAGCTCCCGGTGGGACGCCTAACGGTCCGGACGACCAGAATCCTTTCGACGATTTCTTTGACCGGTTTTTCGGCGGCCCCGGTGGTGGTGGTGCGGGTGGCGGTGCGATTCGTGAGCGCTCGCTGGGTTCCGGAGTTGTGGTTGACTCCAAGGGCTACATCGTTACCAACCGCCACGTGGTTGAGAAGGCTGACCGCATTCGAGTCAAGCTGGACGATGATCCGCCAGGCGTGCTCCATGACGCCAAAGTCATTGGCACGGATACTGAAACCGATCTCGCGGTGATCAAGATCGATGTGAATCGGTCGTTACCCACTGCCAAGCTAGGCAATTCGGATGGCATGCAGGTAGGCGATTGGGTGCTCGCGGTAGGCAGTCCGTTCGGACTTCAGGCAACAGTCACGGCTGGCATTGTTTCCGCCAAAGGCCGCAACATCGTGCCTGGCCGGCAATTCCAGTCATTTATTCAGACCGACGCCGCCATCAATCCTGGAAACTCCGGCGGCCCACTCGTCAATATGGCGGGTGAGGTTATCGGCATCAACACCGCGATTCTTACCGACACCAATGCCTATGCCGGTGTGGGATTCGCGTTGCCCTCGAACACGGTAGCGAGCGTCTATAACCAGCTTATCGGGCCGGAGCATCGGGTTTCGCGCGGCTCCATCGGCATCGAATTCAACGCTCAGGAAAATCCTGCTATCGCGCGCGTGTATGGCGTGAACTCCGGCGTAACCATTTCAAACGTGGTTGCGGGCAGCCCGGCTGAACAAGCGGGATTAAAGGTTGGAGACAACATCAATTCCGTAGACGGTAGGCCGGTGAAAAACGGTGACGACCTGGTAGGCGACATCGCCAGCCGCAAACCCGGCGCTAAGGTTACTTTTGGAGTAATTCGCAACGGCAAGAAACAAGACATCACGGTGACCGTTGCGGATCGTGCCAAGTTATTTGCCTCACGCCTCGGCGAAGAGGAAGACACCAGCGATAGTTCCAGTCCGAAGGAAAGCAAGCTCGGACTCAGCGTTCGCGCCGTGACCTCCGATATTGCCGATCGGTTGGACATTCCCGCGGGCAAAGGCATTATCGTGCAGGACGTCAAGCCTGGTTCGTTCGCCGATGACGTAGGCTTGAGCCGCGGCGACGTAATCCTCGAGATCAATAAGCAGCCGGTCAATAGCGAGGATGACTTCACCAAGATCTCGTCCACTCTGAAAAGCGGACAGGATGTGGTTTTCCTGGTCAGGCAGCGTGGCGCCGGCCGTCAGGAGGGCACCATCTTTTTGGCCGGTACACTTCCGTAACGGGCAGTTGGCCCAATGAGCACTGGCACTTTTACCCTGAAATCAGGGATGATAAGTGCCGGCCCATTGGGCTTTTGTCTTGGCCACAATTTTGGAAGCCACTTTGAAGACTAGTGGATCAATCCCGGCGATGCTGTTGAGCGCGACCTGCGCGCTGCTGCTGATGTGCGCGGTAGCTCAGGCGGACACCGGTAAGAAGACGTCCACGTCTGCCGGCATGTCCGCCACCACGACTCATAAGGCTACGCGCAAAGGCAAAAGAGCGCGTAAGACCAGTTGGCGGCGCGGGCAGCAGAAAATCGATCCAAAACGCGCTCGTGAAATCCAGGACGCTCTGATCCGCGAGCACTACATGCAGGGCAACGCTTCCGGCATCTGGGACCAGACTTCACAAAAAGCCATGGTGCGCTACCAGGCCGAGAATGGATGGCAGACGAAGACAGTCCCCGACGCTCGTGCCTTGATCAAATTGGGCCTGGGTCCAGACCACGAACACCTGCTCAATCCTGAAAGCGCCATGACCACCACACCGCAACATAGCATCTCAGCCGGTACGCATGCGGAATCCAAAGATCCGAACCAATAGCAAGAAGAAGTCAGAAGGCAGTATTCAGAAGTAAAAAGCCAAACGTCTAATTCCTACTAACCACTGATTTTTCTCTTCGGCTCCGGAAAATATGGCAGCGGCTTTCCGCTGATGATAGCTAGCGGGTTGTCTTCGACCAGTGCGCGCGCAATATCCTGGCCGCAGAGCTCCGCCACGACGGTGCGTCCTGCGGAAAGTACGGGGGTGCGATAGACGCTGTCATGAGCATCGCTGGCCAACACATGGACGGCGTCGCGCTCGAGCAGCCATTTGGCGGTGCTTCGCACTCCCTCTCCCCAGGCGCCGGTCAGCGCCGACGCGGTTACCTGCACCGCGCAGCCCAACTCCACCCATTGCAGAATGCGCTCCGGCGTCCGCTGCAAAATCGGATTGCGTTCCGGATGAGTGATCACCGCAGTGACGCCAACCTCACGCAGGCGTGTGAAGCATTCATCGAGCTGTACCGGAACGCTGTAGTTACTCAACTCCACCAACAAATAATTGCTCCCCTCGATGGTGTAGCGTCCAGGCGCATCCAGCGCGTCCTGCAAGTTGTCGTAAGAAAAATGAAAATCGCACCCCAGACTTAATTTCGGAGCGCTGCCCACCTGCTGCCGTAAGTAATGGACGAGGCCGGCCAGATAGTGACGATCGTAGTGATAGCGTTCATTGGCGTGAGGGGTTGCCACGATGTGCTCGATGCCGTCGGCGGCCGCGATACGGCACATTTCCTGCGCCACGTCCCAGGACTTAGGTCCGTCGTCCACTTCGGCGAGAATGTGGCAATGGATGTCGATCACGGCAAACACAGCAGTTTATGCGGAGGGGGACCTCAGTGGCTAGTCAATACCTTATCCGACTACGTATCTGCTTGGAACTGAGCGCTGGCCACTCGTCACTAGTCACCAGCCACTGATTCTGCCAATAGTAGTATAAAAGTAGTATGAAAGATAAGACATCCATCACACTATCGCGGGAGGTGCTTGCCGGGATTGACCGTCTAGCGGGATCGCGGCAGTCACGCTCAGCCTGTATCGAAGCCGTGTTGCGCCGATTCTTGAGATCAAGAGCGCGGGCGGAAATTGAGGCGCGTGACCTGGAACGGATCAATCAGGCGTCGGAGCGGCTCAATGCGGAGGCCGCTGAGATTCTGGATTATCAAGCCTCGGAAGAAGAATAACGCGACATGCGACGAGGCGAGCTCTATCGCGTGTACCGACCCGGAGCCGATCCGAAGCGTTACCGCAGCTTCGTGGTGGTAAGCCGGCAGGTACTTATCGACTCCAGGTTTTCTACGGTGATTTGTGCGCCGGTATTTACCAGCGGCGAGGGATTGTCCACGCAGGTCGCGGTCGGAGCAGACGAGGGACTGAAACATTCGAGCTGGATCATGTGCGACAACCTGGTGGATCTGCTCAAGTCCGATCTCACACAAAATGTCGGATCGCTGTCGCCAGCGAAATTATCGGAGTTGAACCGCGCGCTGCAGATGGCGTTGGGCCTGCCGTAGCAGGCATGTAAGCCAGGCGGGAGACCGACCTTACTTTATGAAAGGGATGTAGGCGGACACGGCGCGCTGATAGTCGCGGAACTCATCGCCGAAGCGCGACGTGAGCAGCGCGTCTTCGATCCGAACGCGAATTTCCGTGCCGATGATAAACAGCAAGATTGAAAGCAGGAACATGGGAAACGGCGTGATCATGAAACCGGTGCCCAGAAGCATGCAGAACATAGATGTGTAGATGGGGTGCCGGACTAGTCGGTAGGCGCCTGACCGCACCAGTTGATGATCGGGATTCAGGCCAGCGTCGATGCGCCATTGGCGGCCCAGGGCGCGTGCGCTGGTCCAGGACAAAAGTCCGCCGATCAGGAAAAAGAAAATGGAAAGTACGATCCGCCAGCCCTGCGGCGGTCGCGTCCAGAAATTTCCCCACCATAGCATCGAGTAAGCGAGAGCTTCAAGCAGAACGCCCCAGCGGGCACGCCGATCGAGTTTTGCTCCGGGTGCTGGATTACGCTTGATCAACAGAAATGGCGTCAACCAGAAGAACCATCCGGCGGCAAGGATGGCGTATGGGTAGGCGGGCATGGGAAGGATTGTACAGAACAGGCATCGCTGCACACTCTTGGGCTGTAACATAGCCATTGCGTCAACATCAATCAAAATTCCTTTGAGGGAGAATTCAAAATGCGGACAATTTTGGCGGGATTAGTGATGCTGTCGTCGGTAGCGGTTTGGGCTGCGGACAAGCTTCAACCTCTGAATGTCAAGACCGGCCTCTGGGAAACGACCACGACCAGGATCACGAGCGGCGAGATGCCCATTCCCGCTGAATTTCTGGCCAGACTCACGCCTGAGCAGCGGGCCAAGATGGAAGCAAGAATGAAAGCGAATTCCGCGGAGAAAACCAAAACCAATACTTCCAAGAGCTGCATGACCAAGGAGAAGCTGGAGAAAGCACCATTTAGTGATGAGCAGAAAGATTGCACTCGGACCATTGTCACTTCGACCAGCAACAAGGCGGAGGTTAGGTTCACGTGCGAAAAAGCGGACACAATGGTCAATGGAACGATCAATATAGAGGCACTCGACCCAGAGAACGTCAAAGGCTCAGGGAACACGACCATGACCGGTGGCGGTCACACGATGAACACAAGTGGAGCTTTCACCTCCAAGTGGCTCGGGACAGATTGTGGCGCCGTGAAGTAAATTGCCGAAAACCGACCTGAATGTACGTATAGGGAAAAACAAAAATCCGTTTCAGGAAAGAGAAAATGGAGAACGGTGGTGTCGTCCGCCATGCCGTTGCTCTTGTTGTCGAATCCAGTGGGTGCGTCGGGATTTGGAGAGCTGGTAGAAGCGAGAGCCAAGAACACGCATTGCAACGTCCTCCCCCCGGGTTACTTTACGATTTACGATTCTCCGGGGCCGAATTTACATCGTGGTTCCTGGTTGTAAAAGCTACGCACGGATCACGACTGAAGTCGCGCCCGTCCCGTGAGGGTCACTTCACGAGACCGATCTTTCAAGAATATCGTTCAAGAATATCGTTTCTGGATAAAGTCCGCGATCGACTGGTACGCCTTGCCGAGGATCTTCTCATCTGGCAGGAAAACGATCCGGATATGCTTTGTTCCGGGCTTCTGGCCGAAGCCGGAGCCATGCACTACCAGCACATGTTTCTGCACCAGGAGTTCTTTGACGAAGACGTCATCGCCTTCGGGGATATCCAGTCGCGGGAAAGCGTAGAACGCGCCACGCGGCGAAACGCAACTCACTCGCGGCGTTGAGTTGCACCACTTCACAGTCAGATCCCGGCGAGAGCAAAGTTTTTTTCGTACTTCGACCAGATGACCCTGCGGGCCTTCGAGCGCGGCTTTAATCGCGTATTGCTCAGGATGGTTGGCGCACAGACGCGAACGTAACAAGCGGTGGATGCCTTCAATATAAGGTTTCACGGCCGCGGCATCGCCACTTACAATGCCCCACCCCACGCGCCAGCCGGGAGCAAGGTAATTTTTTGACAGTCCGCCAAACGTGACTACCGGTACATCCGGGGCAACGGCCGCCATCGAGACATGCTTCTCGTCGTCCAGAATTAATTTGTCGTAAATCTCGTCAGCGAAAATCACCAGGTTGTGCCGGCGCGCCAGTTCCGCGATCTGTTCCAGCATGCCGCGCGAGCACACAGCTCCGGTGGGATTGTTGGGATTGATCAGCACAATGCCACGGGTGC
>WNGJ01000272.1_pt1 | contig 85875 bp, 72 predicted proteins | sample 5400611 | NCBI WGS metagenome assembly WNGJ01 (sample SAMN13153375, study PRJNA577476) | soil metagenome | isolation source: 40 cm soil or saprolite under Garry oak tree replicate 1 | place: USA:California | collected 2016-06-15 | reverse complement strand
AAGACGGCGCAGCGGCTCGCCTTCTACATCCTGCGTTCAAACGATGAGGACGCCGAGGCTTTGGCGGCTGCCGTGCGCGACGTCAAGGCCAGCCTGCGTCTATGCTCGGTTTGTAACAATATTACCGACGTGGACCCTTGCGTTTACTGCACCAGCCCCACTCGAAACCAGCGGCTGGTTTGTGTTGTCGAGGAACCCACGAACATCGCGGCGATCGAAAAGTCCAAGCACTTTAACGGCGTCTATCACGTGCTGCATGGAGCGATTTCACCGTTGCATGGTGTCGGTCCCGAACAATTGCGTATTTCCAACTTGACGCGGCGCGTAGAAGGCGGTCAGGTCGAGGAAGTGATTATTGCAACCAATCCCACCGTCGAGGGCGAAGCCACCGCTGTCTATCTCTCGGAGCAACTGAAGCGCCCTGGACTCAGGGTGACGCGTATAGCCATGGGCATTCCGGTGGGCAGCGACATCGAGTATGCCGACGAGATCACGATGCTGAAAGCCATGGAAGGACGCCGCGAACTGTAAGTTGCCTTCAAGTCAAACCTCCGAGTGCGCACACCGCCAACCTTGCCAAGTTATGCAAAAGTTTTGACGGGTCAAGAACATAGTGCTTCGAGTTCGCCCCGACAGGTAAATCCGCTAACCTATTTACCGATTTATTATCAGCGAGTTACACGGCTCATATTGCGTAACGGATGAAAATCGCGTCGTGGCATTCCGTTTGCACTTCCAGCACCTGCTTACTCGTTTCCTCGGTTCTGTGGCTGACGCGGTGATCCGGAGATACAAAGGATCTGGTCACAAAAAGGACCAGCCACTCTCGGCGTCAGTTTTGCGCCGCGCTGCGATGTAACCGCATCTCAACTCGACGCTGCTAAAAACCGGGCCAACCAGCCCGGTTTTTTGTGTTTGAAATTTACCTTAGGAAGCATTACGGATTCTCGCCGCCTATCGCGGGCGGAACAACATTTTCGGGAGGCGAACTGGATTCTGCCTCCAGAAAGTAATTCACCTCTTCGCCAGCGGGCAAAATACCCTTTGGTAGCTCACCGCGATTGTATTCCGCCATGCGGTTCTTCCACTTGAGGAAGTCGGTAATGTTTTGCGGTTCTATGCGGACTTCGACACGGCGAAGGCTCGCTAAAAGAAGATTCATTTCGTAGCGAAACCCGACTGCTGTGCGCAGATTCCTGGCGCCGGTCCGCGCGACCTTTACAATTCGATTATGGTATTCCAGTAATCCCCAGCCCACAGGCAGTTCGTCCAGGCAAACCAATTGCCTGGGAGTTAGGTAGAAACGTTCACATCCCACACCGGTGTCAGGTTTCTTCCGAAATCGTTTGCCGCGATCAGCAAGGAAATCGGCACGCGAAATCTTGCATTCGACGAGGACAGAGTGGCAGGAGCGCTTCCATCCAATAGCGTCGGGCATCTCGCCGCTGATGCAGGCTTGCTCGGAAAGGACAACCCCGCAGCGATAAGCACGCAACCACTCCACTGCTTTTTGGACCAGTTGAGAATGCGTCATGAAACATCTGTACTCGCCAGGTAGAAAACAGGAAAGTGACTGAATGGCTTCGCCTGGAAATCAGCCTCTACATATAGCCAGCTTCAGCTTTATTTGGCGTTTTCCTGGTTTGCGCATCGCCTTGACACCCCCAATTACCTCCGTAACATGACTGCTCTTAGGTTCCGCATTACGCTTACGGGTAACCAAAATTTCCAGGAGCCGCGTATTCTCACGGCAGACACAAATAGAGCGAGTCGGACCGCCTCCGCTCGCGCCTTCGTCCACAGCCTCAACATCCTGGTGAAGTACGTGCGCCTTTATGGCTTCGGACACAAGCGCACTGAGGGACAATTCGAAATCACATGGAATGAATTGCAGCAAGGTCTACCCAAGGGTACGGATGGCGGGTTCTTGCTGGGAGTCTCCGAACATACGCTGTTGCTGGACGGAATTGCCCTGGAAACAGGCCAGGCGGAACGCAGCTTTGCACAGCTACTGACCACTGCCGGGCTAGCCAGCATTCACTTTTCCAACCAGGTCACAGTGGATGATTTTGCGCGCCTGGTGCGGGCATTCGCCATGGGCGGTTCCAAGGCCCAGGATGTCGTCAAGCAGATCAAGGACACTTTTGGAGACAATAAAAAGGCCACAATAAGGATCAATGAAGTCAGATTTGTCGCGGCGGATCCGGGCACAGGCGACATCACTATTGCGGCGCAGATTGCCGCGCAGACTCTCGGTCCGGAGTTCAAGCAATGGTTGAATGATCCGCAGAAATTGCTGCAGCTCATTGCTGCTGCGGAGGGCGCGCATAGCGGCGGCGGTGAAGCAGGCGGCGCACCGGTGGGCAGCGTGCCTACAATGCGCATCGCGGGGAATGCGCCCATTACTGAGGGTACGGCCGGAGCAGTGTGGACCGGCGGAGTTGTGCCCTTGCAGGAAGAGGAAGTCGTCCAAGCCATACGCCTTCTCACCCGATTTGGAGAAGTGGGCAGCGATCCCAACGTTCCGCCCGAGCAGCTACAGAAAGAACTTACCAAGACTGATAGCAATACCAAGCTCAACGTCCAACAACTGCTAGAAAGTCTGGCCGCGAATGTCCCTACCGAAAATACGGACACACCACTTCTCATGAAGGCGGCTGAACATATGGCTATCCGCTTCGCCCTGGAACGTTTTCAGAAAGGCGAAGTCAAGGTCAATGCGGTGCATCAGATGCTGGAGCACATGAGCCGGCAGATGGACACGCTGCGACAAATCCTAAAGCTGCAGGAAGATAAGATGAGCAAGGCCGGGATCCTGGTCGAATCCCATGCCGACATCCTGGACCGAATGTTCTGGGCCGAGGTGCCCGAGGCTGGAAAGAAGAGCGTGCTGCTCTCCCATGAAGCTCCCTGTGTGCCGGCGCGCAACGTGCGACAGTTTGTCGAATTGTTGCTGCAACGCGGGGACAAGGAAACTGCCTCTTCCATCCTGCAAAACTACTTTAGCTGCCTGGATGCGAGAGATGTTGAACCTCGTCGTAGAACCGCAATCGGCTTGGCGCAGTTGGCCGATCTATTTGCCGGGCCAGGAGGTGACTTGCTAGGAGCGGCCATTCGCAAAGTGGGAGAAGCGCTGAGCAAGGAGCCGGATCCGGAGATGCAGAGCCTGCTTAGTGCTGCGTTTGTGCGGCTCAGCTCGGAAGCCAGCACCCGCAAACTCTATGGCGCCCTGAGTGAAGTTTGCCACGGAATGGATTTGATGACCAAGCATCGGCCGGTGCTCGCCAACGAGTTGCGGCCGCGCATTGGGGTGGAAAACCGTCTGCCGGAATTCATCGGAGAGGCTCTCCGCTCGCCACAGGTACCTCAAGATTTGCTTCAGGTATTACGCCGCACATCGCAGGCAGCCGTGGAACATCTTGCTGACCGGTTCTTTCGCTGCATGCGTCGCGACGAATGTGACCGCATGGTCGACGTGGTGAAAGAACTGGGTCCGGCTGGGCTGCAACAGCTCCGGGAAGTATTGCGAACAGGTCAGCCACGCCAAGCCGCCTCAGCGGTCGGACTCCTCAGCCGTCTGGACGTTCCCACTCTGTTGGAGCTGTTGCCTGCTCGCCTGCCAGAGTGGAACCGGTTTTATCACGACGTCGTAGTTCGCCAGATCGCTTACGGAGCTGCTCACGATCGTGGCCGGTCTCTGCTGGAGTTGCTGGAAATCCTGGACCCGCTGGTTCTGCCCCAGGCTGTCGACGAGATCGGTATGAGTGGCGATCGCACCGCGGTGCCGCCGCTAGTCGTCATGGCGGAAGCAGGCGATGCGCAAGGACGTTCGCCGCTCGTGCAACTGAAAGCGGTGGAGTCTCTCGGCCGGCTGCGGGAAGCGGAATCTGTTCCGGTGCTGCGCAATCTTCTGGAAGGCAAGAAAATGTGGAAATGGTCGCATCATCGCGAGTTGCGTATCGCTGCGGCACAGGCTCTGGCTAAGATTGATCCACGCTACGGAAGCCAGGTGCTTTCCGACAGCGGTCTGGAACCGGCAGAACTGGCGATCGCTGCTCTAGACTCTGCGCCGGCTTGTCCGTGGGTTAGGCAACGGCGTTACGAACGTATTGTGCTGCGAAAAACTTTCTCCGCAACCATCAGCAGTTCGTGGGGCAAGTCCAGCATTCTGGTTCGAGAGCTAAGTCTTGGCGGCGGGATGGGCACCAAGGAAGACAATCTGCGGGTCGGATCGGAAGCCAATATCTTGATCTCAGTCGGCGTGCGCCAAATTCGGGGACAAGTCCTGTTGCGTCGTGCCCGGGTGAATGAAGTGGGTTTCGAAATCGTGAATACCGATCTGGAAAGCCGTTACCGGCTGCGCCGCCTGCTAGTGGAATCTCTGCAACGCGCTCCCGAATCCAAAAGCGGTGACTGGGACGGTCAGCGGAAGCTGTAACGGGAAGAATGCTCTCAAACAAAAAGCCTCTGCTTACCAGCAGAGGCTTTTTGATTGCGCAAAAATCTACTTTACCTTTATAAAGATGATGAGCAGTGTATACAGCGCCAGCGATTCAATCAGCGCAAGACCGAGAATCAGCGCCAACTGAATGCCAGGACGAGCAGCCGGGTTGCGAGCCAACGCCTCGGCCGCAGCAGCGGTCGCTTTTCCCTGGGCCAATCCGCAAATTGCAGACGCGATGGCCATGGAAAATCCAGCCGCGATTGCCACCCAATTCACTGCATTCGCCGGTTCGCCTTGTGCGAATGCGGGAACTGCGAAACATAATCCAGACATCACCATGAACAAATTGCTCAACTTACGCATTAGTGTTTCTCCTCATTGCTATGAATTGACCGCCAGTGGGTGGTTGACGTCATCCTCGTGCAGACGCCCTCACGCTGAACGGCGCACAAATACTCTTTGAAACATTTGACGCTCGAATCCTAGTGTTCTTCAGCTACCGCACCCGCCAGATAAACCGTCGTCAGCAATACAAAAATGTAGGTCTGCAGGAACGAAACTCCGATATGCATACCTATAAAAATGACAGGAAGACCAATAGGCACGAGCGAAAAGAAAACCAGCGTCACCATGTCGCCGGCAAACATATTGGCGTACAGACGGATGGTCAGCGACAGCACTCGCGCCAGATGACTGATCAGTTCTATGGGTATCATCAACGGCGCCAACAATGGAATCGGACCCGCGAAATGCTTCAAATAAGCGATGCCATGATGTTTGAAACCGTGTGCCTGATAATAAATGAATGCAACCAAGGCACATCCCAAAGGCACGATAGGAACGGCGGTCGGCGACTCAAATCCTGGAATCAGGCCGATCAGGTTGCTGACCAAGATGAAGCAGGTGAGGGCGACCAGGAATGAAGTGAATTCCTCGCTGTGATGTCCAATGATTTCCCGGCTTTGTCCCTCGATGAACCCATGGGCGCCTTCGAAAACATGCTGCAGAGGGCCAGGCCTTTCCACGGAAAGCCGCGATCGCACTAGAGCAAAGAGAACTATTAGAAATAGAAACACTAGGAATTGCATGGCTACGGCGTTGCTGATCGGCGCCTGCGGATGGTGAGGCTCGATATGCAGCGCCCGCAACATTCCCGTGACCGGGCCGGCGAAAAAGTGATTCAGGAGTTCAGTAAACCAGAGTTGTTCGGGCATGGATCAGGTTTGAGTCATCCGTACTCAGTTTAAGACTCTGGGTTTCGTTTACAGTCCACGTGCCAGCGCTACATACGTCTCATAGGCGGCTTCGCACGCGATTGCAGCTACGGGCAGGAACAAACCCGCAAAGAGCCCGTACAGACTCGCGGGAGAAACACTGAATATAACATAGGCCGCGAGGCCCATCAAAAAGTAGCGCACCAGAAAACGCAAAACAATTCCCTTAGTTGACCGGCGGGGCTCGGCTGGAGAAAGTCGATCCGCAAGATTGGTCAACACTCGCTTCAACCAGTGAAAGTTGAGATAGGAAATGGCGCAGCCAAACGCTACGCCCAGCATCACGCGCCATCCGAAGAGCGGCCACGCGGCTAGACTGGAGACAAAAGCAAGCACGATCATGAAGCGCGAGATGCGCGGCAGTGCGCTAGAATAGAAGGATTGGCTGCTGGGATCAGTTTCAGACATTCGCAGCGAATGATTCATCACGGAGCGTTGGACCAGCGTTATTTCCGGACGCAATGCCGTATTTCTGTTGCAGAAATCGCTGGAGCTTGCCGGGCAGCTCTTCTGCCAGTTCTTGCCAAGTCAGGACTTTGCAACGCAAGCGCAAGTCAACAATCTGGACGCAAGACATCACTGCGAACCAAGCTTCGCGCAGGTCCGGCCGACGCGCATCCAGCATTACGCAAAACGAGCAATGGCCGTGATGTGCAGCGAGCACGTTGCGAATGAGCTGATAGGACAGAAATCGGCGAGCATCTTGCGGCAGTTTCCGGCAATCGAAAACGTCGGCAAAATCGCGGTAGCTTTCCACTAATGCCACTTCCCTGCGCTGAAAATCGGATTCAGTTAGTTTGGATTCCACCAGTAGTTCGCCGAGCCGCATATCCACTTCCGTCCGATCGGCTCTGCCGCTTGCTAGGGGCACGCGCGCTTTGAACCCGAACTCAGGGACGAACCCCGCTTCGACCCCAAGCAAGTCGAGGACTCTGCGACTCCTTAGCGTGCCGGGAAAACAGAAAATGTTCATAAGCAGCGCGTCCGAACTATTGCTAGAGTCCAATTCCTTCCAGGCACGGTCCTCCCGCGGAAGCGCGCTGCGAGCCTGACTATGTGCCTTTTGCAGCCGCTTGCGCCAGGTTTCGTCTCGCACAATCGCACAATAGCTTTCGCTCAGAAAATTGCCGTGGCGCATTCCATCTTCCGAGGGCAGATAACAGATCGTGGGCGGAGCTCCATAGCTCTCGCGGCTAAGCAATTGGAGCCGTTTCGCGTACTGCTGATTGCGGAGGCTGAGCTCCCGCCGGAGCGCCCCTGCATAAGAGCGAACTACAGGCCTTTTATTGAAAGTGGACATGCAAGGGAGAATACAACGGATACTTCGGGTGTCGTCAAACGGAAAACCTATTTGGACTCGGAGGAAGTTACGGTCCGGATCAACTCCACAAATCCAGACACAATGCCAAGGATGAGTCCGACGAGGTACAGCCACGTGGTATGCAGCCAGCGGTCGAGACCAGTACCGATGAGCCATCCCGCAAAGGTTGCAGCCGGAAAAATGAAAGCCAGTTGGCTGTATTTTGCCAGTTGTACCAGGACGCTTTTCTTTCCTGTGCTGTCCTCGCCGGAAGGTGGCATAGGTTGGTCTCAGGTCACCGGTGTCAGGTCTCAGGTGCGCCGGATCCACGGGCTCAAGACGCGTCCTCCGCGCGGACTTCGATGATGGTTTCTTAACGCATCAGAGACGCGATTGGCGACGTCTTCACAATGCCCAGCGACCAGTAGACGGCATGGTTCACTGCCTGGATGAATTGTTCCGGCAATATTCCGATCACGACGGTGCCGAATGCGGTGATGCCTAGCGCGAATCCCATTGCTGCGCTGAGGGGAAGACGGGTCTTATCCATGGCCTCACGCATAAATATCGCGTTTGCGATGCGCATGTAGTAGTAGAGGCCGAAGACAGCATAAAGCACGCCCAGCGACGCCAGAACGTAATGTCCACTCTCGATCAGGCTGAGAAAGATGAAGTACTTCCCATAAAAACCGGCCAGTGGCGGAATTCCTGCCAGAGAGAGCAGAAAAATCAGCATCAATATGGATTCGATCGGAGCGCGAGAGAAAAGACCGGCGATGTCGTCAATTTCGTCGCCAATCACTTCCCGACGCCGCAGCGATGTGACCACCGCGAAAGCTCCCAGGTTCATGAAAGTGTAGACCAGCAGATACAGCAGAATACCTTTGAAGCCATCAAAAAAAGCTGGTGACGGATAATCTACCGACGCCAGAGCAATCAGTCCAAGCAACATGTATCCGACGTGGGCGATGGACGAATACGCCAGCAGCCGCTTGAGATTATTCTGCGTGAGCGCAGCGAGGTTGGCGCCCGTCATGGTGGCAATGGAAATAAATACGAGCAAGGGTACGTATACCGTGCGCAGCGGATAAAGGCCCCACAGCAAAATGCGCAGCAACATGGCCCATGCTGCGGCTTTTACGGCCACCGACATAAATCCTGTCACGCTCGTGGGGGCGCCTTCATAAGCATCCGGCAACCATTGATGAAATGGTATGGCTGCGATTTTAAAAAACAGGCCGGTAGCAGTAGTCAGCAATGCAATCACGGCGATGGGTTGAACATGGTTCTGATGCGCGGCCATCTGTTGTGCCAGATGCGTTTCGATGATTTGGAGATTCGTACTGCCGGTTAGGCCGTAAAGCAAGGACAATCCATAAGCAAATATCCCAGACGAAAATGCTCCCAACAGCATGTATTTGAGAGCCGCTTCATTGGAGCGGCGATCGGTGCGCAGGAATCCGACCAGCACATAGGTGGAAATCGCCATCAATTCCAGGCCAATAAAGATCAGCACGACGTCAAAGCCCGCGGCCATGCACATCATGCCCACAATCGAGAACAAGATCAGCGAATAGAACTCGCCATGATGCTCATGTTCAATCTCGAGATAATGCATCGACATGAGAATTGAGATGGCAGCGGAAGCCAGGAACAGATACCAGAAATAAATGGCGAAATGATCCACTACCATCGCGTTCATCATGGCGGGCTGTCCTGGCCGCGTGCCCAACGCCACTTGGATTTTCCACACGCCGGCGGCGGAGAACAGAATGCCAACCAAGGCGGTTATCGCGTTGACCCACTTCCACTCAACCGGCACCATTAAGTCAATCAACAGGATACCCAACGCGAATAGCGTAAGCAGAATGATGGGCAACGACATCAGGTAGTCCGTACCGGTAAAAAATTGTGACAGGTTGCCGGGCAATTATTCTTTCCTCTTGGATGGGTCGGGCGCGTCCGACATTACCGCTGTTGCGGCACCGGTGCCGGTTACGGGCTGGGCCGAGGCATTCACCGCTCTTCCCGTCGGATATCCGGGACGAACTGTCTGCACAATCTGGTTCACGGGCTGCTCCAGAATCTGGAAAAAGGGTTTGGGATACAAGCCAATCCAGAATGCCGCGATCACCAGGGGAGCGAACGTTAACATTTCCCGTGGTGTCAAGTCGTGCAGCTTTTCATTCTTGGGATTGGTGACAGGCCCGAAGAACACTCGCTGGTATAGCCACAGGAGGTAGGCTGCCGCCAAAATCACGCCGGCGACGGACCATGCTGCCCACGCCCGATTCTCCATGAAGGCGCCTTGCAAAATCGTGAATTCTCCGATGAAGCCATTCAGCAGCGGCAATCCCATCGAAGACAGAAACATGATCATGGTGATGGTGGCGTAAATCGGCATCACATTGGAGATGCCACCGTATTCGGAGATCTCTCGCGTGTGCCGCCGCTCGTAAAGAATGCCGACGATCAAGAACAGCGCGCCGGTCGAGATGCCGTGATTGATCTGCTGCAACACCGATCCGCTTATCCCTAAGGGATTCAGAGCGAAGATGCCCAACGTGCAAAAGCCGAGGTGACTCACCGACGAGTAGGCCACCAGCTTTTTCATGTCCTTTTGCATCAGCGAGACCAGCGCGCCATAAATAATTCCGACGATGGAGAGGCCGATCATCCAAGCGCGCACTCGCGATTCCATCACCACCTGGGGAAAAAATGGCAGCGAGAAGCGAACGAATCCATATGTGCCCATCTTCAACAGGACGCCGGCCAGAATCACTGAACCCGCAGTAGGGGCTTCTACGTGGGCGTCAGGCAGCCAGGTGTGGAATGGAAACATCGGCACTTTGATGGCGAATCCCAGGAAAAACGCGAGGAACAACCAGATTGCATAATGGAATGGAATCTGCGGCGCCGTTTTGTAAAGTTCGGGGATACTGAATGTATAGACGCCGGTTACGGCCTGGTGGTGGAAATAGAGGAACAGAATACCCAGCAGCATCAGCACCGAGCCAAACAAGGTATAGAGAAAAAACTTGATCGCTGCGTAAAGTTTCCGCGGACCGCCCCAGATCCCGATCAGCAGGTACATGGGCACCAGCATGGCTTCCCAGAAAACGAAAAACAGGAAGAAATCCAGCGCCATGAAGACGCCTAGCATGCCTGTCTGCAGTATCAAAAACCAGATGTAGTATTCCTTCACCCGCTCTTCGATCGCACTCCATGAGGAGAGGATGGAAATCCATCCCAGCAGCGTTGTGAGCATGATGAGCAGAAACGAAATGCCGTCAATGCCAAGGTTGTAACCTGCTCCGATGGAAGGTATCCAGTTATTCGCGCTGCCCTCAAGAAACTTGAAGCCTGGCTCGAACCGTTGTGCCCAGAACATTGGCACCAACGGAATGGAGACCAGCAAGCCGGCGAGCGCGAAGATGTTCGCGATCCAGCGAATGGCGTTCTTGTTCTGCCCAGGAACAAACAGAAGAAGAAGAGCGCCGACCATCGGCGTGAAAAGAATTATCGAAAGGATGTGACTCTGCATTTTTTAGTCCATTAACCTGGGCGAAAGCGCCCGCCGCACACGACATCAATGCCATGCGTAATAGAAAGCGAAACCCAGTAGGCCGGCCACCATCACCAGTGCATACCACTGCACCAATCCCCATTGCACAAGCCGCGCGGGATAGGAGAGCAAGCGCGCCAGGATGGCGGGGCCATTGACCAACACGCCGTCGATGATCCACTTATCCCACCAATTCGAAAGTGTTCCAGAGAAACGCGTAATCCAACCTGCACCATTCACGGTGCCATCAATCACGTTTGAATCAATCCACGACGACGCCTCACCCGCGCCCATTATGCCAAGTCGCATGTCTCCCACTTTGCGGCGGCCGGTGAAGGCGTAATCGTATGCTTCATCCACGTAATATTTATTGAGTAGTGTGGAGTAAACCGGTGGCGCCCCAGCAGCGATAGGCTCGGTGTATCCCTTGTCCGCGTGGCGATAAGTCCTCCAAGCCATCCCCCATCCCGCGACAGCCGCTGCCACGGAGAAGATCATTAGAAAATACTCCGTGCCGCTGCTATGCTCCTCTTCTTTAACGCCGGCCGCCAACTGCGCCGACTCGTCTTCTGTCTGCAGTACCCGGGCTTCTTTGGCGAATACCGGCTCCAGGAATTTTTCGAAGCGATTCGATCCACCCAGGCTGTGTGGCCATCCCAGAAATCCCGCAAACAAAGAGAAGAAGGCCAGAATAACCAGAGGGACTGTCATCGACTTTGGCGATTCGTGGATATGATGTTCCACCTCGTGGCTCATGCGGGGCTGCCCGTGGAACGTCAGATACATCAGGCGAAACATATAAAACGCCGTCATCAGCGCAGTGCCATAGCCGACGAGCCAGAGAAAACGATACGCGCCACCTTCGGCCGACCATGCTTGCCATAAGATTTCGTCTTTGGAGAAAAATCCGGCAAAGGGAAAAATACCGGCGATGGCCAACGTCGCGACGAACATGGTCCAGTGAGTGATCGGGATCCGGCGGTGCAGATCGCCCATATTGCGCATATCCTGCTCTCCACTCATAGAGTGAATCACGGCGCCTGAACCAAGGAACAACAATGCCTTGAAAAAAGCATGAGTAAAGACGTGGAAGACGCCAGCCGCAAACGCTCCGATGCCGAGAGCAAGGAACATGTATCCCAACTGCGAGACAGTGGAATAGGCGAGCACGCGCTTGATGTCGTTTTGCACCAGGGCAATCGTTGCGGCAAAGATTGCCGTCAGCGTTCCCACAATCGCCACCGTTTTCATGGAAGTCGGCGCCAGCACGAACAGTGCATTCGATCGCGCCACCATGTAGATACCCGCAGTGACCATCGTGGCGGCGTGGATGAGTGCCGAGACTGGTGTCGGACCTTCCATCGCGTCGGGCAGCCACACATAAAGCGGCAGCTGCGCGGATTTTCCGCAGGCGCCTACGAACAGCAGTAGCGTAGCCACGGTAATGATGGGATCTCCGATAGAAAACTTTCCGCTGCGGGCTAATTCGGTCACTTCCGTCAAGCGCAGCGAGCCGAAGTACCAGGCTATGGTGAACATTCCCAGCAGAAATCCGGCGTCTCCAATTCGGTTCACGATGAAAGCTTTGTTCGCCGCGTCGGTAGCGGACTTGCGGTGGAAATAGAATCCGATCAACAGGTACGAACACAGACCCACGCCTTCCCAACCCACAAACATCAGCGCGTAATTGTTCCCCAGAATCAGGGTCAGCATGGAGAACATGAACAAATTCAGATATCCGAAGAAACGGTAATACCCGCCTTCGTGCGCCATGTAGCCGGTCGAATAAATGTGAATCAACATTCCGACGCCGGTTACAAACAGCAGCCAGATGCTGGAGAGCGGATCGAGCAAGAAGCCTGCATCCGCTTGAAATGGGGCCGGAGTGCCGTCGTGCTTGAGGTAAGTCAGGTGACCGGTATCCGATCCAAGCCAGGTGTAGAGAATATTCTCGTAAGGCTTGCCCGGATTATGGCGGGAATAATCGGAGTATTGCCATACCGCACCGCAAGCCAACAGAAACGCGATCACCACCACGCCGACGCACACCGCATTCACCGTGGATTTTTGCAGCTTGCGGCCAAAGAAAAACATCGTGGCCGCCCCAAAAGCCGGCAGCAGCGGGATTATCCAGATGTGTGAAAGAAAGAACATTATTTAAGAACCAGCAGTTAGCACTTGGCATTTAGCACTTAGCCACCACCCGGGGGTTTCCGACATCTGCAAGTCCCTGTGATGGCCAAATGCTAAGTGCTAATTGCTAAATGCTGCTCTTCTACCATTTCAACAAATCCACTTCGTCCATATTCACGGTTTCTTTGTTGCGGAAGAAGGCAATCAAAATTCCCAGGCCGACCGCGGCTTCAGCGGCTGCGTCGGTAATCACAAAAATTGCAAATACCTGGCCGTGCAGCCCGTAGATCCGCGAAAATGCCACCAGGTTGAGGTTGACCGCATTTAAAATCAGTTCAATCGACATCAGCACAATCACTACGTTGCGGCGCGTCAATACTCCGATTACTCCCAAAACGAATAATGCCGCAGCCACGACCAGATAATGCAATGTGGTAATTGGAACCATGTATCAAAACTCCTCTGGTCTCAGGTGTCAGGTCTCTGGCAACTCGCCCGAGAGCCAAAACCTGGCACCCGAGACCCTGCGACCGGAGACCTGACCTGCTTCAAATTCTCTTCTTCGCCATGACCACCGCTCCGATAATCGCCACCAGCAACAACAACGAAGCGATCTCAAAGGTGAACATGTAATTGCCGTAAAGCATAACCGCGATCTGCTGAGTGTTCGACTGTTCCGGCAACTGGGCTACCCGATCAGGAAATAGAGATTTCCCTTTGGTGTAGACCAGCACGAATAGCACTCCCAACGCGACCGCAGCCAAAATTCCAACCACCCACTGCTTGTTGAACTGCTCTTCCTTCTGCGACTTCTCGATGTTGACCAGCATGATCACGAACAGGAAAAGGACCATGATGCCGCCCGCATAAAGAATGATCTGCACGCCGGCGACAAACGGTGCATAGAGCATCAGGTAAAGTCCGGCCTGCCCGAGTAGAGCTAGAATCAACGCCAATGCGGAGTGAACCGGATTACGGCGTGTGATCACCAGGACGCCGGCGATCACAGTCAGCCCGGAGAGAAAGTAGAAGAAAAAAGTTGTGGCTACAGGCTGCATCAGAGCAAGACCCCCGCAACTGCGGTCAGGATGAGCACGCCGATTCCGACTGGCAACAATACTTTCCATCCCACTTTCATAAGCTGATCGAAGCGATAGCGCGGGAAGGTCCCGCGATACCAGATGTACAGGTACATAAAGAAAGCAACCTTGGCGGAAAACCAGAAAATATCCTGGATACGATCGCGCACCGGCGGCAGAAACAAGAGGAGGCCGATCAGTCCCAAGATAACGCCGAATCCCGCCAGACCAATCGTCTGCACCCGGAAATATGGATGCTTGGGCATGCGAAACACGCCCACGAAGGCCATCAGCCCTAGCAGAAGGAATGTCGCTCCTGGGAGCAGCGAAAAGACCAGGTCCCAAGTGCTTCCGCTCAATAGATGCGGAAAGGGACGAAGCCATCCGCCCAGCCACAGAGTTACTGCAATCGACGAGACCGCAATCATGGCCGAATATTCGGCAAGAAAGAAGAGCGACCAGCGGAAGCCGCTGTATTCGGTGTGAAAGCCCGCAGTGAGCTCGGATTCGGCCTCGGGCAGATCAAATGGCGCGCGGTTGGTTTCCGCCACCATGGCTACCGCAAAAACAAAAAACGCGATTAGCCCAAGCGGAAAGAACTTAAATGCAAACCATACCTGCTGTGCCTGCTGCGATTGGACAATGCCAATCATGCTCAGGGTTCCGGTGCCGGTCGCGTTGAGGCTGGTCATCAGCACAGCCGAAACTACTGCCAACCCCATGGCTATTTCATACGAGACCATCTGTGCGCTCGAGCGTAGCGCTCCCATCAAGGGATAATGGGAATTGGAAGCCCATCCTGCCATCACAATCCCCAGCACGCTCAGTGATGACACGCCAAGCATAAAAAGGACACCAATGTTCATATCGGTCACAGCATGCGTTGGCCCGAAGGGTACGACAATAAAGACTGTGAATGCAGTGATGACCACAACAATGGGCGCGACCCAGAAGACAAAGCCGTCCGCCTGCGACGGCATGATGTCTTCCTTGATAAGCAGCTTTATGGCATCTGCGATCGGCTGCAGAAGGCCGTGTGGTCCCACGCGCATGGGGCCGAGACGAACTTGCATGTGCGCTAAAATTTTTCGTTCCAGCCAGTTCATCGCAATCACTGCGACCGATAGTCCCAAAAAAATGAGCAGAATATAGACGGATGCCCAGAACACGTTGCCGGCCTGGCCGGGGGTAGTGCTGCTGCCGAGGTAAGATTTGATGTACTCGACCATCAGCGATCTACCTCGCCCAAAACAATGTCGAGTGTGCCGATCACCGCAATAACGTCTGCCACCAGTTGATCACGCACCATCAAATCCAACGCCTGCAGGTTGACGAAAGAAGGTGGTCGCACCCTTACGCGATATGGCTGCGTCGATCCATCGCTGACGATGAAGTATCCCAATTCACCTTTAGGAGCTTCGATCGAGTGATAAATCTCACCCAGCGGAGGCTTTATCACCTTAGGAACTTTGGCCATGATCGGCCCTTCGGGAATTCGATCGATGGCCTGAGCGATAATCCGGAGCGACTGCCGCATTTCCTCCATGCGAACGATGTACCGGTCGTAAGTATCACCGCTTTGCCCAATTGGGATTTCGAAATCGAAATCAGCGTAAGCAGCATAGGGTTGCGCTTTGCGGATGTCCCACTTCACACCGCTGGCACGCAGGACGGGCCCCGTGACTCCCAACGCTACGCAATCCTTTGCCGAGATCGTGCCTACACCTTTGGTTCGTTCCACCCAGATGCGGTTCGTAGTGAGCAGTTCTTCGTACTCGCCAATCTTAGGAGTGACGAACTCGAGAAACTTTTTTACTTCGCGCTCAAATCCTTCGTAGGTTTCGTACAAACAGCCGCCGATGCGGAACGCGTGCGTGGTGAGGCGAGCTCCACAGTATTTCTCAAAGATCTTGAGGATCTCTTCCCGGTCGCGGAAGGTGTAAAAGAGCGGCGTGATGGCCCCGATATCAAGTGCGTGTGTGCCCAGCCAGAGCATGTGACTGGCCAGCCGGTTCAATTCTGCCAGGATGACGCGTATATATTTCGCGCGCGGCGGAGCTTCAACGTTCAACAGCTTCTCTACTGACTCGCAATACCCCAGACCATTCGAAACCGCCGCGACATAATCCATGCGGTCCACGTACGGATTGAACATGGTGTAGGTACGATGTTCTGCGATCTTCTCCACCCCGCGATGGAGATATCCGATCACACACTCCGTGCCCAGGACTTTTTCGCCGTCTAGTTTTAGGATGACACGCAGCACCCCATGCGTCGCCGGATGCTGCGGGCCCATATTGATGATGAGTTCGTTGCTGTCGAGAAAAGTCTTCTCGTGTTCTTGCAATTCCAGATGAAAGGTGGGATCGCTCATTGCCCGCTCTCGATCCCGAGGTTGATCTGCACCCACTCTTGATCCTGTTGGATGATTCCGTAATCCTTGCGTAGCGGGTGGCCCTTCCAGCCGTCGGGCAGCAGGATGCGCTTCAGGTTGGGATGTCCGTCGAAACGGATGCCAAACATGTCGTAGACTTCGCGCTCCAGCCAGTTCGCGGCTGGCCAAATCGGGACCGCACTAGGCACACTCTGTCCGTCCGCGATCATGGTCTTCACGCGAATCCGCTCGTTACGCGGAAAAGAATAGAGAATCCAAATCAGGTCAAATTGCTTTTCGCGCTGCGGATAGTGCACGGCGGTGATGTCCACGCAGTAATGAAACTCCTCCTGGTCGCGAAGAACTTGCAGCAACTCGCTGACGATTGGCGTTTCGACGACCATGTAGTCCTGGCCGAGGTACGTATTGGCTTCGCGTATCCCTGAGCCGTAATGCCCCTTGAGCTTCGCAACCATGGGTGAATCCCAGGCAGCAGAAGTAGGACCGGCGGGTTTGGCAGGCGCAGCGGCCTCGGGTTTCTGGGCAGGTGTGGACTGTACCGTGCCGGATATGGGCTCGTCCGCCGCTGGTTTCGGCTGCCCAGTCGGCGGCGGTGTAGGCGACTTGGTTTCCTCGGACATGGCTATGAAACTGGAAGCACCGGCGCCGCGAACTCTCTGAAAAAAGGAACGTTAACTTTTAACAGCTTGTAATTATTGTGTCAACGGCGCTAGCGTCGCGGGAGTTGAAAACGTTCCACCAGATCCCGAATTCTTTCCGCATCCCGCTTGCGATGTCCGTGGCTGGAAATGGGATTGCTTCCTCCAGAAGAGTCGATACGAATGTCAGACCAGAATACGCCGGTTGAAATCTGCACCGACGCCACGGCTGCGATCGCAATGCTTTCTTGTGTGCTGCCAAACAGTCGGGGCTTGATGCGCAACACGTGCTCCGGACTAACCACAATACGCGTGGGGAAGAAAAAATTCCCACGCGTTAAACGGCTGGCCGTGAAGGTCTCTGCGTTGGATGTCGCATCAGGCATGTGTTTACTCTTTTTTTCGGTACCGGCGCCGCGCTGGCTAAGTGCTAAATGCCGATTTTTACACCCATTCCAGAGCGCCTTTTTTCCAGATCCAGATGTAACCCACAATCAGAATGGCAAGGAAGATCAGCATCTCAATCAAGCCAAACATGCCTAGCGCCTTGAACTTCACCGCCCAGGGGAATAGGAAGATGGTCTCCACGTCGAAGACCACGAACAGGATGGCGACAATATAGTAACGGACGGTGTAACGGCCCCGCGAGTAATCGACAGGATCGATGCCGCATTCGTAAGGCATTAACTTCTCTTTGCTCGGATTTTCCGGCCGTACCAGTTTGGCAGCCAGTAGCGTGACCGGAATCAGAATCCCAATCAGCGCCATGAATATAAAAATGGGAACGTAGTTCTGTGGCATCAGCTTCCTCAGGACGCTTCTCTACTGACTTTCAGAAAACAACAAGCCAGTAATACTATCGCCGACAGCCCGCCGCTTCAAGGACTCTTAGTACGACAGGGGTGGTTCTCGAACGCACCAACGGTTGCTCATGTTTATAATCGCTCCTTCGCATTAAGTGCTTGTCCGAACAAGGAACCCCATTGGCGCTCGACGAAAAAATCTACGAACTGCGGCGTGAGAAGCTGAAACAGATTGAAGCTCTTGGGCAGCCCGCCTATCCCCACAAGTACGAGTTCACTCACACCCTTCCGCAGGTGTTATCCGATTATTCGGACAAAACGGCGGAGCAACTGGAAGCTCCACCGGTGAACCTGCGTGTTGCCGGACGAATCATGGCCATCCGGCTGATGGGCAAAGCAGGCTTCGCCCACTTGCAGCAAAGCGGCCAGCGCCTACAAATCTACGTAAAAAAAGACGCGGTCGGCGACAAGGGATTCGAACTCTACAAGCTGCTCGATCTCGGCGATCACATTGGCGTCAGCGGATATCTGTTCCGCACTCGTACTGGTGAACTTTCGGTACACGTGGACGAGATTACTTTCCTTTCCAAAGATCTGCTGCCCTTGCCGGAAAAGTGGCACGGGCTGACAGACGTCGAACTGCGCTATCGCCAGCGGTACCTCGACCTGATTATGAATCCGGAGGTGCGCGAAGTTTTCTTAAAGCGCAGCAAACTGGTCCAGTCTCTGAGGCGGTCGCTTGACGCGCAAGGGTTCGTAGAAGTTGAGACGCCCATGATGCAGCCGATCGCCGGTGGCGCGGTGGCCCGCCCGTTTGTCACCCATCACAATACGCTCGACATGGATTTGTATCTCCGGATCGCACCCGAGCTTTACCTTAAGCGATTGACCGTCGGCGGGCTAGATCGCGTGTACGAGATCAATCGCAACTTTCGCAACGAGGGCCTGGGATGGCGCTGGAATCCCGAATTCACCATGCTTGAGTTCTATCAGTCCTACACCGATTTTCGCGGAGTGATGGACCTCACACAAAACTTAATCGAGCAGGCCGCGAAGGACGTCACTGGGGGGACGAAAACCAAGTGGGGAGAGAACGAGATCGATTGGACAGGCTCGAACTGGCAACGCATGACCATGCGCGAGGCGATTATTCGTTATTGGCCGGATGCCGCCGGCACAAAGCCTGCGATGTCCGATTTCGCTTCACAGGATTCGGTAAAGGCTCTGGTACAGCGCTTCAACACTGCTCACGCTCACATCGCCTATGATCCGAATGAGCCGCCGGGAAAAACAGTTGCGAATCTTTTTGAGGAAACGGCGGAAGAGCACCTGATTCAGCCGACGATCATTTACGAGTTCCCAGCGGCGGTCTCACCACTTTCAAAAAATAAGGCCGATGAGCCAGATTGGGTGGAGCGCTTCGAAGTTTTTGCCGGAAAGATGGAAATTGCCAATGGCTTTAGCGAGCTCAACGATCCTGAAGAGCAGCGACGCCGCTTCGAGCAGCAGTTGAAGGAGCGCGAACGTGGTGACGAAGAAGCACACCAAATGGACGAGGACTACATCCGCGCCCTGTCCTACGGAATGCCACCTGCGGGAGGTGTCGGGGTGGGAGTGGACCGTCTCGCCATGCTGCTAACTGACTCGCACACTATTCGTGATGTGATCCTGTTTCCCTTGCTCCGCCCGGAGAAGGATTCCGCGACGGAGGAATAGTGACAAGCCATAGTTATCGAGTCACCGCAAGTTCCGGTTAGAGTGTTTGGTTCCTCTAGGGCTTTTGTCGCCGTTTTAATTCGTTGAGGTGGTGCGATGCCTGTTCTGAGACCACTTCCAGGCTGTAGAGACGATATCTTCGAGCGAGCGTGTCGCGTTCCAGCTCAGCAATTTCTCCGCGCGGGTTGGATCGGCCACTAATTTAGCCGGATCCCCCGGCCGTCGCGGCGACACCCGTTTAGGAACTTCCCGCCCGGAGATCCGCTCAACGGTGGAAATGACCTCGCGCACGGAATGCCCTTTGCCCGTCCCCAGGTTCAATTCCGCCGACTTTCCGCCGTGCAGATGCTGGAGCCCCAGCACATGCGCCTCGGCTAGGTCATTCACATGAATGTAATCGCGAATGCAGGTGCCATCAGGCGTCGGATAATCGTCGCCATAAATCTCGAGTACACCGCGTTCCCCGTGGATCGCCTCGAACGCTGCCGGAATCAGGTGAGTCTCAGGGTTGTGAATCTCGCCGATTTGTCCACTTTCATCAGCGCCGGAAGCGTTGAAATAACGAAAGCTCACGAAACGCAATCCGTAAGCGCGGTCGTAGGCTTCAAGGGCATATTCAAGAGCTAGCTTGGAAACACCGTAGGGGTTGACCGGCAAGCGCGGAGTCTCCTCGGCGATGGGTATTGTTACGGGATTACCGTAGACCGCACAGGTCGAAGAGAAAATAAACTTGCGTACCTTGGAATCCAGCACTGCGTCCAAAAGTGAAAGACCGGCAACCAGGTTATTGTGAAAATATTTTCGTGGATGTGAGACAGACTCTCCAACATAGGCATGGGCGGCGAAATGCATGACCGAATCGACGCGCCGTAGCAGAGTTGCCAATTTAACGGTGTCGGAAGTATCGCCGACGACCAATTCAAATCCGTCGGCGAGGGAGGTATGCCCCGTCGACAGATTGTCATAGATAATGACGTCATAGCCTTTGCGCTTCAGGGCATGGGCCGCATGACTTCCGATATATCCTGCGCCTCCAATCACCAGCACGGACAATTCGACCTCTTTGGGTAGCTGACGTTTCCGGTCAAGCGGGAAGGATTTTAGCAGAAACTCAGTGCGCGAAAAGGCAAGCTCGCACATCACCGACTGAGGATGCAGATCCTCTCAGCTTCGAACGCCAAGTCGACGGCTTGCGAATTTATTCGTACATCTGCCGGCAGGCACTGGACGTCGAACGGCTTCTAGAACGTGTAAAGCAGATCAAACTGCATACGCTTGAGCCACGGCTCGGTGGTTCCCGGCGTTGTTCCGGGCGCCACAATCGAATGTTGCAGATTACTATTCAGAGTGCGGCCTACCCACAATACGTAGCTGGCTGTGATACTGGGACGAAGTTTCCATTGGGCATAAATTCGGTGTTGCAGAATGTTGGTGGGCGCACGCTGCTCGCTCTCAGAGAACGACGCGATGATTGCATCCTGCTCCTCTCGTTCAAACGCATATCCGAATTGCACATCGTTCCTGTTCTTCAATTGTCCCAAGCTAAGGTCTGCGAAATAACCGTGGGACTGCTTTCCCAGGTTGGTTGCGTTTCCTGTCGCATCGAGCGGATGATCTGCAGCATTCAGGTTGTTTTGGTACTCGAGCATCAAATTCAGGGGAAACCGGCTGATTCCCGTCTTCAGCTGGTTGTTGAGAATGAGGTCAGCATAGAGGAATTGGGAAAGGAAATGAATCTTGCCACTAGAGTCGGTAAACGTGGCGTTGGTAAAGCCCTGCGGACCGTATACGCACGGCGGAACGCTGGGCAGACCGAGGCCTGACGCACATCCCGGACCTTCGCCCGGAACCAGCAAACCGCCCGTGGTGGTCGTGGCCTGAACCGCGAAGGCAGACGCATTCAGAATCGCATCCACATTCCGCCAGTTCAGGATAGTGAACGAAGGCGTGCTGCTGAAAATCCCAACTTCCAGTTTCCCGGAGACCTGACCACCGACAGCGAATGAATCTTGACCAGTTAAGAATTTGGAGCTGTTGTTCTCGCTGAAGAGCATTTGTATTGCCTGAGCGGTGAAATTCTTGAGCACTGGGGTGCTCAGGTCGAAAGAAAGCTTCTCGCTGAAGCCCTCTGGATTGATATCCGGATCGAAAGTGACTGAGGTACGCTGCCAAGTGTAGGCAAATTTGCCACCAGTCAATTGCAGCCACCGATGGGCTACCGGTTGGTACGTGATGTACCCTCGATCCAGCCCAATGGTTTTTCGGTTGAAGAAGTTGGTCACAGTCTCGTTGGTCGAATTAGAGTCGCCCAAAGAGCCGGTCGCCAGAAACAACCCGGCAGTAAAGTCTTCACCGAGTTTGCTTTCCGCGCCGAAGCGCACACGGAGGCGGGTCCGGTTGCGATCCAGGCACGCAGCGCAATCCTGAAAGATGCTTTCGCCGCGCAATCGGATGTCGCCGCTGAATCGAAACCGGCCCAGTACCTCCTGCAGCGCGATGATTTTTTTATTCTCATCCTGGCTCTTGCCATTCACGATGGAAAGCGCCGTCTTGGCTTCCACCGCATTGGCTGAAGCCTGATCGGCAAGGCGCTGCGCTTTCGTGGCTGATTGTTGCGCCTGCGTGGCTGTGTTTTGAGCCTGCTCGGCGCTGCTCTGGACCTTCTGTGCGGCCGCATTGGCCTGTTGAGTTGTGTCCAGCAATTGCTGCAGCTGAGACTTGATCGCGTCCATCTGCTGGCGCTGCGCCTCCAGTTGCTGCTGTTGCGCGCCTACCAGCTCGCGCAGATCTTTCACGTCTTGTTGGGAAGCACTAGGTGCGACGCGTGCTCTTTTCGGCTTCGTCGGCGAAGCTGACTGGGCAAAAACAGTCGTTGTCATGGCGGCAATCAACAACGCGGCTTTAAACCATCCTGAATACGCTCGCATGCGAATCGGCTCCTTCATTGGTTTTCGGCTTGGGAAACCACACGCACGCCATCTGGTTGAGTGTTGGGTTTTATCTTATCTACACTAAGTCGATAAACTAACTTGTATTAAAGCAAGTTCTGTCCTTCGTTGTTGTCAGCTCTGGACCCTGGGAATCTGCGGAATATCGGCCTACGTGGCGGGCGTCAATCCCCACTTTTGCTGCAACCTGCGTTCGATTGTCCTGAACACCAGACCATCCACGATGTATCCGATGGCGACGATCAGGATCATGACCGCGATGACCAGACTCATATCATTCAGGTCGCGTCCCATCATCAGCATCTGGCCCAATCCCAGGCTTACGAAAATCATTTCGCCGGAAATCAGGGAGCGCCAGGCAAATGCCCATCCCTGCTTCAGTCCTGAAACGATGTACGGCAGGCTCGCGGGAAACAAGACATACCAAAACAATGGGAAGCCTCGCGCACCCAAATTCCTTCCCGCCATTCCATAAATCTTCGGCATCTGCTGCCGTCCTGTTTCCATGGCGATGGTGACCGACAGCAGCGAGCCCATTACCACCACAAAGAGGATGGCTTTCTCGGTCAGTCCGAACCAGAGCACCGCGAGGGGCAACCAGCAGATACTCGGCAAACTTTGCAGGCTGACCAAGAGGCCGCCCACAGTCTGTTCCAGGAACTTGTTACTCGCAACGCCCAAACCTAAGACCATTCCCAATATCACAGAGAGGCTATATCCCAGCAGCATGCGCTTCATGCTGACGCCGATAGCAATCCAGCAGCTGTGATCGGAGAAGCCGGCCCAAAGCGACTCCAACACGCCTTGCGGGGTTGGGAACACGTACGGCGGCCACACCTTTAGCTTGGCCAGTAAGAACCAGATTCCGATCAAGGCCGAATAAAACACCAGGTATCTAGCGAACCGCTTCATGGCTGTATTCCGCCTCCAGGGACTTGTTGATCTCCTCGCGCAGGTCGTCGAGAATCTCGCGCGCGGTTTTTGCGACCGCCACATCTTCCAGATGACGAGGCCGCGGCAGGCCAATCAGGAATTCCCGCTTCACTCGTCCCGGACGGAAGGTAAACAGCACCACACGATCTCCCAGTCGCACCGCTTCGCGTACGTTATGCGTCACGAAGATAATGGTGCGTCCAGTTTCCGCCCAGATGCGCTCCAGTTCGTCATGCAGCAGATCGCGGGTTTGCGCATCCAGTGCGGCGAATGGCTCGTCCATCAGCAGGACGTCCGGCTCGGTGGCCAGTGCACGGGCCAGTGCCACCCTTTGCCGCATTCCGCCCGACAATTGATGAATGTAGCTATCTTTGAATTTTCCCAGGTGGACTAGTCGCAGGTAGTACTGGATCTTCTCCTGGCGCTCGGCCTTGGAGCTCCCTTTCATCTTCATTCCGAATTCGACGTTCCCGCCGACCGTCAGCCACGGAAACAGACCGAGTTCCTGGAAAATGAGAATGCGATCTGTCCCCGGTCCCTCCACCGCCTTGTCGTCGATCAGCACCTTACCCGAACTCGGCTGCTGCAGCCCGGCGATCAAGTGCAAAAGAGTTGATTTGCCGCAGCCCGAGGGCCCGACAACGCAAACGAACTCCCCAGGATTCACTTTCAGGTTGATGTCTTCAAGCGCGAGTAGATGTGTTCCGCCGTTCGCTTTGTAGCTCAGCGAAATTCCCTGCAATGAGACTTTGGCGCTGGCCTTCGTTTCGGCCGACGGATGGGGCATTACGGCTAATCCTACTCCGGCCTTCCAGCGGTTCAATGCGGCACGAGCTGGACTTCTATGCTCGCCAGAAAAAGATGGCTGAGGAGTTGGGTTGGCTGTCATTGGATCGCCTTCTTTCCTTTTTCCGCCAAAACCTGATTTAACAGGGTCAAGTCGTACATTCCTGATAGATCCGGCATTTTACGTCCGAGAAAGCCAGCGTCGTAGGCGGATCGAGCCGAAGTCAGCAGAGCGTTTCGCACGGGATCGTAAGTAACCTGCAGCCGGCCGAAGGCCTCATCAAGCACGCTAGCGGAAAGAGCCTTGCTGGTTTCCCTTTGAATCTGTTGGTTCAGTATGTTCTTGGCTTGGGGCAGATGATCATTGATCCAATCCGTGAGTTCTACGTGTGCACGAATCCATGTCTTCACCAAATCCGGATGCTCGCGCAAGAATTTAGTGCTCACGATGAGATGTGCGGTTACGAACTGACCTTGGGGCCATAGATCACGCTCATCCAGGAACAAACGTCCGTTGCCTTCGCGGATCAGCCGCGTTGCCCACGGCTCGGGCGCCCAAGCGGCATCCAGTTCTTTTTTCAAAAACAATGTGAGTTGGTCAGGATTCGCCAGCGGGATTACTTGCACATCTCCGCCCTTGTCGGCGGATTTCATTCCGTGCGCCTTCAACCAGGCTCGTAAGGCGACATCCTGGGTGTTTCCCATCTGTGGCGACGCCACTTTCTTGCCGTGGAAATCTTCCGGCTTGTTGATCCCAGAGTCGTTGCGCACAACCAGCGATGCTCCTCCGCTGGTTGCTCCTGCGACGATTCGCAGTGCTTCCCCTTGGGATCGGACATAGCCAGTGATGGCCGGATTGGGACCGATGTAGGTCATATCGATGGCCCCGGAAAACAGGGCTTCAATCGCAGAAGGTCCAGCATTGAAACTCTTCCAGTCGATTTTTACGTTGGAGCCGAGCGCTTTTTCGAACCATCCGTTGGCCTTGCCCACCATAGCTTGCGGGTGCGTGATATTCGGAAACGCTCCTACTCGAATGACAGTTCCTTGCCCCCAGCCTGAAATAGAAAAACTAAGAATGAAAACAAATATGATGAGGACCTTATTCATTTCTTCCCCGGAACTACCATCGGCAAAATGCCACTCTCGGCTTCCTTTTTCTTGCGTCTCTTTCTCGCCTTCAATGCTTCTGTACGTTGCCCGCTGACAATATCGGCCAACGAAGTGTGCTCGAGGATGCGGGCAGCCGCGTCGCGAACGTCGAGGAACACGCGGTAAAGAGCGCGATGCTCCGCGTCGCGATCGATCAAACTGCGAAGTTGCTCGGCATCTCCAAAAGGCGCCAGCGGCCCATCAATCAGGCGGATAATTTCGCTGAGATAGATCTCCGACGGAGGACGCCGCAACTGATATCCGCCCTTGGCGCCGCGCACGCTTTCCACGATGCGTGCATTTTTCAATTCCAGCAAAATCAGTTCGAGGAATTTTTCCGGCAGTTCTTCTTCGTACGCGACATCGCGAATGCGGATGGCGCCCTGGTTGTAGTGGCGGGCCAGCATCATCATGGCTTGCAGCGCGTACAACCCCTTTTGCGAGATCTTCATGGTTTTCTATACTGCCATAAACCCTATTTTTTTAATAGAGTTTATCGACATAAAAGACATTAGCAATCGCGATGCCAGTCAGAACGGCAAGCGATTTCAAAACAGATATCGTGGTTTCAACCACTTGCGAGGAGATAGGATGAGGCGGGAAGCCTCAAATGTGCAGCCGTTTTCCACTTGGCTGAAGTGTTTTGGTCGAGCGAAGGGTGATGAGTCTTAGCCGGTTATGCCCGTTTGCTATTTCCCTACGTACTCAGTTTGAGCACCTGCACCGTGATGTTATCGGGCCCGCCCCGCTGTTTTGCCAATGCGACCAGATCCTTGCATGCCTGTAGCGGTGGTCTTGCGACCGCGCTTTTTAGTTCACTCTCGGCTACCGCACCCCATAGACCGTCGGTGCAAAGGACCAGGACATCGTCTTTTTCCAGCGACATTGGCTCGGGTGACATCTCTGGAAATACTTCGGCGCCCGAACCCAGGGCGGCAGTAAGAATATGGCGCTGGGGATGGGATTCCGCTTCTTCCGCACTGAGAATCCCATCTTCCACCAACCGGTTTACGTAGGAGTGGTCCCGAGTAAGAGCGGATATAGAACCATCGCGAACTAAATACAGGCGACTGTCCCCGACGTGAGCAAAGTGGAGAGTGTTTCCGAGCAGGGCGATGGCAGTGCACGTGGTCCCCATGCCATGCAACGCTAGGTTTTTGCTGGCCTGCTCTTGGATGCGCTGGTGGGCGGCGCGAAATCCGGCGTTCAGCCATGATCGGGGATCATCGTTAAGAGTGCCGGCATAAACTTCCTCGACAGTCTCTACAGCAATGCCGCTGGCTTCCTGGCCGCCTTCATATCCGCCCATACCGTCGGCGACTATAGCCAGCCGGCCCTTGCGACGGAACTCTTCGTCGCTCACAGGCTCCCAATAGGAGTAGCGATCCTCGTTGTTCTTCCGCTGACATCCCACATCGCTCAGGCCGGCCAGTTCAATCCCCGGACGTATTTGCATCGCACCTCGCACGTGAAGCTTGCCCTGCATTGCGATTGAGGCACTGGATTATATCGGAGGGAAAAGAATGCAGCACCTAGCATTTAGTACTTAGCATTTAGCCATTACAGGACAGTGGTGGTTCCCTTCGCGGTTGAGGTGCGGACAAGAGGCACTCAGCATTTAGCCCCTCACCAACCTTGAGGAACCATCACCTGTCCGTAATGGCTAAATGCTAAGTGCTAAATGCTAAGTGCCGCTTTAGAACCCCGGTGCCTTTTCCTTATTGAAGTCGCATACCCCGTTGGCTGGTTGGACCGGTAGCGGTGGAGGAGTCAACCAGTGGGGCGTTGAGAAATCAAAAAACTCCAACATATTGTCCGCGGCGGCATCGCGCGCGGTGAGCGCGGGCACGTTGAACCGGACCTCGATCAGTCGCAGGATGGAGGTCAAATCGCGCCAGGTATGAGACACAAAGTTTGGCCGCACCCAAGGAGAAACAACCACGATAGGTATGCGAAATCCGATGTGCGCGAAATCGCCAGGTTGATCTCCCGCTTTCAGCATGGGGGGAAAGGTGTCAGGCGGAACAGCGCTTGCAGGCAACACATGGTCGTACAAACCTCCCGCTTCGTCATACGACAAGATAAACACCGAGGACGTCCATGAGGGACTATTCATCAGCCCATCGATGATCTTTTTTGTATTCGCCTCGCCCAGCTGGATGTTGTTACCAGGATGCTCATCCAGACCGGAAGGTCCGGCGCGCTCAATGAAGATTACCCATGGCAGAGACGCCTCATTCTGCACATCTTTATACCAAGAAGAAATGGGATACATCTTCGTGGCATCGCGCTGGTACGTGGACCACTGCGGCAAGTAGCTGCCGTTGTCCTGATAGTAGTAACGCCAGGGAACGTTTGCCGCATCCAGCTTGTCAAAGATCGTAGGTTGCAACCATCCTCCCTTCGGCGGAGTGTCAGGGAAAATGTGACCAAATGATGTTCCGGCAAAAAGGTACATCCGGTTGGCGTTGGTATTTGTCATCACGGGCGAGAAAAACCGGTCACTCGTGGCGAATTGAGTTGCCAACTCGTAATAGTACGGGAGGTCGGTTTCGTCGTAATAGCCCATCGCTCGCGTGCCCGTGGGATCAATGCTCGAAGGCACCGAGGTGGAGGTCTTCATGAATCCGTCCATTTTGCCGCCGTTCCAATCGCGGTGGCTTTCATTCCAATATGGACTCAGGTTTTCGTGACACACCGTCTGAAAGTGGAAGGGATGAACCGCTTTGCCTTGGGTGTTATACAGCGTGGCACCAAGGGGGAGACCATCAATGGCACTGGGCAAATTTTTGGAAGCTCGGTATCTTCCCAGCACACCGAAATAATTATCGAAGGAACGGTTTTCCTGCACGTAAAAGATGATGTGCTTCAACTTTGTCATCCCGCTGGTCGAAACTACCCGGAGAGACAATGGTTTGCTGAAGGAAACGCCGTTCTGGTCCTGTGCAGTGATTGTCAGGTTGTGCGTCCCGGCCGCCAGATTAGTCAGATATACATCCAAGGTTTGGGATTTGGTCTGATAGATCGAGGCTCCATTTTCAAGAATCTGAATGGTCTGTACCGGACTCGAGTCTGTCGTTCCGGCCACGAGGTGAACCGGAGAACTTACCTTGACTCCGCCACTTGGAGTGCAAATAGTAATGGATTGGTTCACTGCCGACAATTTGCACGGCGGACTCATGCTTACGTTTACATTTTTCTTGAAGGTTGCTCCACTGTCGTCCCAGGCTTGCACTGTGACCAAGTGATTTCCGACCGCCAGGTTGATATACGCGTCGATCGTATTGGCATTCACTTTGGTCATGAGCACGTTATCAACATAGATTTGGACCGCCGTGACTTTGTGTTGCGAATCCGTGGTGCTGGCCACGACGTGAGTGGGGTTGGGCACAATCAGGTTTTGCGTAGGCGTACACACAGTCACGGAAGGGTCGGTGGGTCCAGGTTGGCAAGCAGCAGATGCATTCAGGGAAATCGCAAAGAGCGAGAAGAGAATGAGAGCCGGCAAAGCAAAACCAGATTTGGGGAAAGTTTTGCGAAAATTGTTCACCATAAGGGCCCTTTTAATTGCAACTTCGGATTTCAGAGACTTCGCGTTGACTGAGCAGTGCAGAGGAAGAGGCTGAGTTAGGACGGTAATTTACGGCAAAGGGTTGCCCTTCAATCAAAGGGATTCCGCGGCAGTGGCCGTTTCCACGAGACGAGGCCCCCCGCGCGCAGGAGGTTTGGGGCGTTTTCAAATAAACCGGCTTTTACGTTTCAAGTGCCGGCGACTGTTCTCTCAATTGCGAGCCGCTGCCTTTGGCTTTCATCATTTGTGCTGCGAGATTCAGGATCCGAGTAGCGGCGGCGTGCGCCTTTACGCCGCGGTCATGAATGTTCGAAATAAGATTTCGGTCAGCGTCGGTATGACTCGCGAGCGGGCAGTAGGCCAAGTACGCGGATAGACTCACCGCCGTAGCTAAACCCGGTCGTTCTCCGATCAGCAGTATGGCAACCGTTGGATGAAGTACCTCCCCGATGTCATTGAGGATGCCTACCCGACAATGACGGATTACAAATGTCTGCCCCACTGTAAAGCCTCGTGCCTTAGCTCCTTCGCACAGAAGCGGAAGCAAGGTTGGAACCTGGGCAGAAATCGCGGCTACCGACAGCCCGTCGCCAATGGCTATCTGCACATTATTCGTTGGGCGACAACGTTTCAACAAATCAGTTCGAGATGCTTCGCTGAAACTCCTCCCTAGGGGGGGACGCAGTAGAAAATCATCTTTAGATTTCGCACGAGTACAAACCTCGAACAGGCCCCACCGATTCACGAAATTTGCGCCAAGGTGTTTTTCCAGATCCAGTTCTGCGCGGACAGCATCCCGTGCATTAGCGTGAGCTGCACGCAGCTCCAATTGAGTACCGGTTCGATAGGCAGCGCCCGACCGGCCCACGATCAGACGCGCTGGAGTACGCGCTCGAATTTTGGTAACGATTTCGGGCCAAGCTAGCGATTCGTCCGACTCAGAAGACATTAGACGGTCTTTTCTAGCGACGACTCCAGCCCTTGCAGCAACCTACGCCTCGCCGAGGCATCAAGCGAAGCTGGTTCCGAATCTCGATAGATTCCCATGGATTGCAACCAGGCCAGAAATTCTGGAGCAGGCTGAAGTTTGAAGATTCTTCTTACCGCGAGGGCATCGTGGTAGCTGGTGGACTGATAGTTCAGCATCACATCATCGGCACAGGGAACACCCATGAAGTAGTTGCACCCTGCGGCCGCTAGCAACAACATGAGATTGTCGGCCGAATTCTGGTCCGCAGCCGCGTGATTGGTGTAACAGACATCGCACCCCATGGGCAGACCCAGCAGTTTTCCCATGAAGTGATCTTCCAACCCAGCGCGAATGATTTGCCTTTCATCATACAAGTATTCTGGGCCGATAAAGCCGACTACGCTGTTGACCAAAAATGGATCGAATGCTCGCGCAACACCATACGCCCGCGCTTCCAAGGTCAGTTGGTCGACGCCATGATGAGCTTCCGCCGATAATGCGCTTCCCTGCCCCGTTTCAAAGTACATCAGATTATCACCTACCCAAGCAACATCACGTCGCTCGTGATGTTCGATTACCTCTTCTCGTCCCTCCTGCAGCATGGCGAGAGTGACTCCAAAACTTCGATTCGCTGTTTCTGTGCCGGCGATGGATTGAAAAAGAAGGTCCACGGGAGCTCCGCCACGCAGTGCGGCAAGTTGAGTGGTAATGTGCGCCAGACAACAGGTTTGAGTCGGGATCTTATACACATCGACCAGACGTTCGAGTCCGCGCAGTATGGAGCTAACCGTTTCCACTGAATCGGTGGCAGGATTCACACCGATCACTGCATCGCCACACCCATAAAGCAGGCCTTCAAACGTGGAAAGCAAAATTCCGCCAACGTCATCAGCCGGATGGTTAGGTTGCACGCGAATTCCTAACACCCCAGGCTGGCCCATGGTGTTTCGGCACTTCGTGATGTTGCGGATCTTGGCCGCGGCCAGCACCAGATCTTTGTTGCTCATGATCTTGGCCACGGCGGCCGCGATTTCTGGCGTGATGCCGCGCTGAACTTGCCGCAGCTCTGCTTCGCTAGTCGCATCTCCCAGGATGTACTCACGGAATTCGCCCACCGTCATGCTTCTGACAGGCTGGAAAGCTTCTTCGTCGAAGGTTTGAAGGATGAGGCGACTGACGTCGTCCGCGGAAGGATCGATCAGGGGCTGTTGGACTATTTCTGCCAGGGACAGATCCGCCAGCCTGCACTTGGCCGCCACGCGTTCACGCTCTGATCGCGCCGCCAGCCCCGCCAACTGGTCACCAGACTTCTCCTCGTTCGCCTTGGCAAATAATTCCCGCAGATCCCGAAAGGCAAATCGCTCGGACATATTACGCAAGCGTAGATTAGTAGTGGCAAGTACACCAGCGCGTAGTTGCACCAGGACGCTCTAGCCGCTAATCACTAGCCACTACCCACTTGTCACGCCGGACGTTTTCTTCGGATTATGTGATAAATGGCGAGGATCAATAACGCTCCCGCTACCGACATAATGAAGCCAGCGGCTTGACCTTCCTGATAGAGGCCGACGGCTCGCCCGATCCAGGTTCCTACTACTGAACCGGCGATGCCTAGGAGTATCGTCACAATGAACCCACCGGGATCTTTGCCCGGCATCAGAAGCTTTGCTATTGCCCCGATAACCAGACCAATCAGCACTACTCCTAGCCAATGCATTGTGTTTTCCTCCATTTTGAGATGTTCAAATCATTCAGTGATTGAACGCGGGCGAGTATACACCCCTGCACCCGTTTGCTCCGTTCTCCAATTCTCGAACCAGTGGGTGTTCGCAACGTGCGTGGTTTCTCTAACACCAAGGTCATACGAACATCTCCGATCTGGGCAATATGTGACAGTAACCGCGAGTTCGCACTCGAATTTGATGCTCAAGACGAATTGTGGTTGGGACATGCGGTCGCTAACATACACGTCGGGCGTGTGAAGAAACGGCGGATTGCAAGATTGACCACTTCGCCAAACACTTTGCAGCGCACACTTAAAGTTCGAAGACTCTCCATCTGGATTCTGGCACTGCTAGAGTCATCGTCGTTGCCACGGCCATGTGCCGCCCAGGAGAACACCGCAACCGACAATCCGCCTTCCCGAGTCGCCCGTATCAGCTATTTGAAAGGCAAGGTTTCTTTCTTGCGGGCGGGTCTGGATCAGTGGAGGGAGCCAGGCCGCGCTTAACTTTCCCGCGACCACTGGTGATCGCATTTACACCGATCGCGGCGCTCGGGCAGAACTGGAAGTCGGTCGCTATGCTGTCCGCCTGTCGGGTACAACCGACCTGACAATTACGAACCTCAACGATCAAATCATGCAACTTGGACTGAAGCAAGGGACGCTCCGCCTAAGTGTCTATCAATTGCCTTCGGGTGAGACAGTTGAGATTGACACACCCAACGGAGCCCTCACCATTCAACGGCCCGGCAAGTACCGCGTTGACGTTGATCCGAGTGGCGACCGTACGACGGTACGGGTTAACGAAGGCAGTCTGGAAATAACTGGGCCGGGGGTCTCTCAAACCGTGGAATCCGGTCAGGCTGTCAGGTTGACAGGTCAGGATCCAATACAAGTTGAATCCCTTCCTATGCCTTCTTCTGACAGTTTCGATTCTTGGAGTGAGGAACGCGACCGGCGGCTCGCATCGTCAGGCTCCTCGAAGTATGTCAGTCCTTTGACTCCCGGTTGTGACGACTCGGACGCTTACGGGCATTGGGTGGAGGTCATCGACTACGGCCCCGTCTGGTATCCGATTGTTCCTGCGGGTTGGGTGCCATTATCGCTTCGGGCATTGGGTATGGATTGATCCCTGGGGCTAGTCCTGGATTGAAGATGAAGAATGGGGATTTTGTCCCTTCCACTACGGCCGCTGGGTTTATGTCGGAACGGCTTGGGATTGGATACCGCCACCCCTGGTCGTAGTGCCGGTTTATGTGCCGGCCCTGGTAGCGTTTCTGGGAGGCCCGCATTTCTCGGTAGGCATTGGCGTCGGCTTGGTTGGTTGGTTCCCACTGGGGCCGTGGGATCCTTTTTTTCCCTGGTACCACTACGGCGGTATTTATCTGAATATCGTCAACGTAACTAACATGAGGAACGTAACCAATATTACGAACATAACGAACATCAATAATATTCATTACGCGTACAAGACGATCGCAACCACTGCGGTGCCGACGAGTGTCTTCAGCAGTGGACAGCCTGTGGCCCATCACGTTGTGCGTGTCCCCCCAGATCAACTCGAAAAGGCGGAGATTATCCCACATCCGCCCGCTAATCCGACGAGGAGTGCTCTTACGCCGGGAAAGCCTGTATCTCCGCCCCCGGTTCGTACACAGCGATTGGTTGCTGCCAACAAAAACGGCGAAGGAGCCGGCCGGCCTGCACATGCTCAGAGTCCGCAAAAGAGGCCCGCGGGAAACTCGGCGAGAACGTCTCCTCCCGAGGCGAGTGGAAAGCCGCAGCCTTCGACACGGATGAGTCCTCCGAGGTTAATTACCAGAGCCACGCCCCCTTCACCGACTATACCGTTCCGCCTAATGCGTTCCGCAATGTTCCGAACATCCCGGACGACCTCTCGAGCCGCAACAGATCGAAGCTTTGCGGTCAGGAAGGCAGGTGGCCCCGATGCAAGACAGAGAATTTCCGCCGCACCGAGCTCCAGTCCTTCCCGAGAGACCGGCCACCATGCCGCATCCCATGCCAAAAGTCCCACGGTGACTGTGGGCATTCCTATAAGTAAGATGGTGAGGCGAATTATGGGAATAGTCAGGAGCATGAACAAAAGAAGGAGGACAAGAAAATGAAAGTAGGGTTCATTGGGCTAGGAAAAATGGGATCAGCTATGGCTAGCAACCTGATCAAAGCGGGGCACAAACTCGTGCTCTACAACCGGACTCGAAGCCGTGCGGAGGAGTTGCGGCCGCTAGGCGCAGAAGTTGCCGGAACTCCAGGGGAGGCCGCCTCCGGAGTAGAGGCATTGATCACCATGCTCGCCGATGATCGTGCCGTTGAAGATGCCCTGCTCGGCCCCGGGCAAGCTCTTCAGTTGCTCCCAGCCGGCGCTGTTCATATTGGTATGAGCACGATCAGTGTCGCCCTTTCCCGAAGACTGGCGGCAGCACACCGGGAAAGGCAGCAGCACTACATTGCTGCTCCGGTCTTTGGTCGTCCCGAGGCTGCTGCCGCAGCGAAGCTCTTCATCGTTGCCGCCGGGCCGGTCAAGCAAATTGAGCGCTGTCAGCTGTTGTTCGACGCCCTGGGACAGAAGACATTTGTGGTTGACGAGGAACCATCCTCGGCGAACGTAACCAAACTGGCGGGAAATTTCCTGATTTCCACCACGATTGAGAGCTTGGCTGAAGCCTTTTCCCTGGTCCGAAAGTCCGGGGTGGATCCAAGCAAGTTCCTGGCGGTTCTCACCGGTTCGCTGTTCTCGGCGCCAGTGGTCATCAATTACGGAGGCATGATCGCCGCCAATCATTTCGAACCGGTAGGTTTCAAATTGCCGCTCGGATTGAAAGACAACCGGCTGGTGTTAGCTGCTGCGGAAGAAGCCGCCGTACCCATGCCAATGGCCAGTCTGGTTCACGATCGATTTGTGGCTGCCATGGCGCAGGGCTTGGGAGATAGCGACTGGAGTGCCATCGCTCGTATTTCATTTCGGAATGCCGGACTGGAGAAGGCAGCATAATCTGCCTCGTTCGATTTGAGATGTGCAAGGAAAGACTTGCCACCAAGCATCCGGGCCGAGATACCCACTATTTCTCAGATCACACGTATTTTCTCGCTTCTCCGCCCAGCTCAGCAGCTCATCCCGAGACGTGAAGTTCAAAGGCGTAAAAGCCTTTTGAGTGGCTGCTTGGATGTTTCGCCTCGGTCGCGAACGTCGCAGGGTAATGCCTGGGGCGTGAAAGTGTTACGCATGTAAGCTCTTAACCAGTAGGGGAGGATCATGCTGCAAGTCGGCGGGGCTGCGGCGGGACGCTGTCAATTAGCCGACACACATAGCGCGATCTCGCACAGGCGTCGGGCTGGGTTCGACTTTGTTCTGCTTATCTTTTTCCAAATCAAGTACTTGACGCAGCTTTTCCCCCGGCAGCTTTTTGGCCACAGCCATGGTTCTCACAAATTTCGAAGCATCTAGCTGCAAGCGACAATCCATACAACAAGCAGAGGGAGGGCGTGGACCCTGTGAAAGTCATTCCGAGAACAATACCTGGCATCTCACAGCTACTGTTGCTCATCATGGCCGCTTCGGCACTCTCGGCCCAGGCCCAGACGGTAGCGGGCAGCTCCCGTACTGTTCCCGCCGCGACCGTATCCACAAACCAAACCGCGACGTCGCAGAACTTAGGAAGTGTCCCGAGTGGTACTGCGACCAGCGAAGTTTTGCCGCTCACGCTGCGAGACGCCATTGCACGGGCCGTGCGTTACAACCTGGGTGTGATCGAGACCGGAGAAAATGCTCGCAATGCGCGTTGGCAAAGGCTAATCGCTTTGAGCGGTCTGCTGCCGCAAGTGAGCGCCAGCGCAACGCAGACTGTGAATCAGATAAGTTTGGTACCCAGCGGCATTTCACACGCGCGGATCCCGGGCGTCTCGTTCCCGGCCGTCATCGGACCGTTCAGTTACGTAGAAGCCGGCGGAAATCTGAGCTGGACACTGTTCAGCTACGAATCCATCCAACGTTTCCGTGCCGCGCGCACGGCTGAGCAGGCCGCGAAACTCAGTTACAATGACACGCTCGACGCGATCACGCTCACCGTGGGCAGCATCTACCTTCAGGTGATCGAGGCGACCTCCCGCATTACGGCGCAGGAAGCTCAAGTGCGAAACGCACAGGCCTCGTACGATCAAGCACTCCGTCAATTCGAGGCAGGCACCGCTCCGCGAATCGATGTGACCCGCACGCAAGTGCAGCTTCGTACCGAGCAGTACAACCTAAGTGTGGCCCGCAACAACTTCTCGATTGCCAAACTCACATTGAGCCGTGCGATTGGATTGCCCTTCGGGCAGGCTTTTCAGGTCACAGACGAACTCCCGTACGCCGATATCAGTCCTCCAACCGTCGACGAAGCGCTCAGGTTGGCCTTCAACACCAGAAGCGATTCCCTCGCCGCTCGCGCCGCCCAGAAAGCGGCGGAGCGCGCACTGTCCGCCGCAAAAGCCGAGCGCTATCCGGTCGCGGCCACGAATGGCAACTACAGCGCTGTGGGCTCAACTTTCGGACAGTCACGAGGAACGTTCACCTTCCAGGCAGGGATCAGGATTCCGGTATTCACCGGCGGACAGATCGCGGGCGACATAACCCAGGCGGAGGCTGCATTTCGGCAGCGTAGCGCGGAAGCCGAAAACATCCGTGGACAAATTGATTATGACGTTCGCACTGCACTTCTAAATCTGAATGCCGCCGTCGAACAAGTTGCCGTGACCCGCCAAAACGTGGATCTGGCCAATGAGACTCTCTCTCGCTCCAAGGACCGCTTTGCGGCCGGTGTGACGAACAGCGTGGAAGTGGTGCAGTCCGAGCAATCATTGGCGAGCGCAAACGACCAGTACATCACTGCGCTTTACAACCACAACGTAGCCAAGCTGTCGCTTGCGCGCTCTCTTGGAGTGGCGCGAATCGATTACAGCCAATATCTAGGAGGAAAGTGATGCCCGGTCGCGAGAGCACTTCCAATGCCGCCCCTTCCACCTCGATGCTCAACGAACCAGCGGCTGTTGTGACCGAGCCTGGGCCGCGCCTGATATCAGACGAAGGACCGCCGAGAGGAAATCGAGTTCGGCGTTTATTTCGAGAAAATCCCCGGCGAACTATCGCCGCACTTGTCGTCGCCCTCGCAATCTTGCTCGGCATCGGGTATTTCATTCGCAGTGCGTACCTGTATGAGGACACGGACGACGCCCAGATCGATGGCTACGTCAAGCCGTTGAGCGCCCGCATTACTGGACACGTGTCGGAAGTAAAGGTCATTGAGGGCCAGGCCGTGCATACGGGTGACATCTTGGTGGTCATCGATCCCAAGGATTACGAGGTTTCGGTCGCTCAAGCCCGGGCTAACCTGGCCGATGCACAAGCGAACGCGGCGAGTTCACGTTTCAATGTGCCGATAACGGCAGCCACAGCCAGAAGTAATTTGGATTCGTCCAGCGCTGCGGTAATCAATGCCGAGGCAGGAGTAAGGGCGGCCCAACAAGACTTCCAAGCGGCGCAAGCAAATGTGGCGCAGGCAGAAGCGAATGTCGCGAAGAGCGCCGCGGACCTGATCCGCTATCAACGGTTGGTTGCCAAGGAAGACATCTCTCGCCAGCAGTACGATCAGGCTGTCGCCGCGGCCAAGGCGGATCAAGCTACTCTGGTTGCCAATGCTGCAACGGCTGAATCCAAGAAGCAGGCGCTGGTCCAGGCGGAAGGAAAACTGACGCAGGCCAGGGCTGATCTCCAGTCGGCAAAGACCGCGCCGCAACAGGTTTCCAATGTCCGTGCCAAAGCGGATTCAGCCACTGCCCAGGTGCTAGCACGCAAGGCTGAACTTGACCAAGCGGAGCTCAACCTGAGTTACACGATCCTCCGCTCTCCAGTGGACGGAATTGTCGGTAAGAGAAGCGCAGAGGCCGGACAAAACGTGAGCGTCGGTCAGCAACTGATTTCGGTCGTCCCTCTGGACGACGTTTTTGTCACTGCCAACTTCAAAGAGACCCAGCTCGCCCACATGCATCCCGGGCAGCCGGTCACAATCAAGATCGATGCTTACGGCCGGAAGTGGAACGGACACGTGACCAACACGGGCGGCGGCACAGGATCGATCTTCAGCGTCCTGCCTCCTGAGAATGCTACCGGGAATTACGTCAAGGTGGTGCAGCGCGTTCCGGTGCGGATCGATTTTGATCGCACTCCCGGGCAGAACTTTAATTCCCAAGGCTTGCTTAAACCCGGCCTCTCAGTCGAGCCTGTTGTGAGAGTGCGATGAGCGCAGGCGCCGGAACTCTCGGCCTGGATCAAGCGATCTGGCGGCCGAAGGCAAATCCTTGGATCATTGGCGTCGTCGTATCGTTGGCGGCCTTTATGGAGGTGCTCGACACCAGCATCGCCAATGTGGCTCTGCCGCACATCGCTGGAAACTTGGCGGCCAGCAATGACCAAAGCACATGGGTACTCACCAGTTACCTGGTGTCCAATGCTATCGTTCTCCCGATCAGCGGCTGGCTGGTAGGATTGTTCGGGCGCAAACGCTTCTTCATAACCTGCATTGTGATTTTCACGATCAGTTCTTTTTTGTGCGGAATCGCACCTAGCCTCGGAACTCTTCTTATTTTTCGGGTTTTGCAAGGCGCCGGCGGAGGAGGCCTGCAGCCCATGGCGCAAGCTATTCTGGCCGACACCTTCCCGCCTGAAAAGCGCGGTCTAGCCTTCGCACTCTACGGAGTCACTGCCGTTTGCGCACCTGCCATTGGTCCGACGCTGGGCGGATGGATTACCGACAGCTATTCGTGGCGCTGGATCTTCTACATCAACATACCCGTGGGGATCCTTGCGCTGGCGCTGGTTTATTCCCTGGTGGAGGATCCGCCTTATATGGCTCGCTTGCGGGCAAAGGGGATCCCCGCCTTTGACTACATCGGATTCTCTCTCCTCACGGTGGGAATCGCAGCCTTGCAGATCATGCTGGACAAGGGGCAGGAGGATGACTGGTTCGGGTCGCATTTCATTACCATCCTCGCCGTGACGGCCGCCGTGTGTTTGATCTCACTGGTCATATGGGAGTGGTTTCACAAACAGCCGATCATCGATGTGCGTTTGTTCAAGAACGTCAACTTCGCGGCTGCAAGCCTGATGTTCTTCATTCTGGGCGTCATCCTGTTCGGCAGTACAGTCATCATGCCTCAGTTTCTACAAACTCTCATGGGCTACACGGCGGAAACTGCAGGATTCGTCCTCTCGGCTGGGGCGGTCGTCATACTATGCACGCTGCCCTTCGTGGGGCGGCTCACAACCAGAGTCCCTGCCCGAAATCTGATCGCCTTTGGCTGGATCGCCCTTACGGTTGGCATGTACGTTTCAACCCGACGCACGGACCTGCAAATCAGCTTCAGCGCCGCCAGTTGGTTGCGGATCATTCAGGCCTTTCCACTAGCTTTCTTGTTCGTGCCCATTACGCTGGCAGCGTACGTGGGAATTCCCCCTGAAAAAAACAATGCCGCTGCCGGCATCGTGAATTTCATGCGTAATATGGGACAAAGCGTCGGAACATCGTTAGTGACAACCGTGGTCGCGCAGCGCTCCCAGTTTCATCAATCAGTACTGGCAGAACATACCGGCTCTCCCGCATTCCAGAATGCGCTCAATTCGCTTGCTCAGCGGCTGACCCAAGCCGGCCTGAGCGTCCACGAGGCCCGGGAGCAAGCCTTGGCCAGACTTTACGCGAGCCTTCGAGCACAGGCCGCAGCCATGTCCTATATTGATCTTTATTTAATGCTGTCCATTGGTGCAGCAGTGATGTTTTTCCTGACTTTCTTCTTGAAGAAGAATAGTCCAGGTCGAGGAGGCGCCGTCGCAGCCCATTGATGGGAAAATGACCTAGGGAGGAGGCATTCACGATGATTCGAATCATCACCGTCGAGCGCGAATTCGGGAGCGGGGCTGGCGTTATCGCCGAGAAAATTGCGAAACGCCTCGACTGGAAGCTTTGGGACCAGCGGCTGACCGACGAAATCGCTCGCCGGATGGACTGCACCCGCAACGCGGTGGAGGAACATGAAGAGCGAAGGGACCCGGCATACTACCGCCTGGTGAAGTCCTTTATGTTAGGCAGCTTCGAAGGAAGTGTGAACGCGCCCCGGTTCAACACCGTGGATACCGACTGCGTCCGGGAAGTAGCGCAGGAAATCCTGTTGGAGGTCGCGGAAACCGGTAATTGCGTGATCGTCGGCCGAGGCTCCGCCTACTACCTTGCAAACCGTCGCGACGCCTTTCATGTCTTCATCTACGCTCCCTTTCAGGACAAGATTCGGCGGCTTCAAGCAATCGGCAAGAGCGAGAAGGAAGCGGTCAGTCTCGTGGAAACCGTGGACGATGATCGCGCAGCTTTCATTAAGCAATATTTCAAACTTAAATGGCCGGAAAGGCATCGCTTCCACTTGATGATCAATTCCAGCATTGGCGATGAAGTAGCGGTAGAGACAATCCTCGAGGCGGCCGCCAAGTTTGCAAAGCGTCCCTGAATGGAGTGTCGAATCAGCTAGTGCTGGCGCTGGGGTCCTTCTAAGTCAATGTTCTGATTGGTGTCATCGCACTGCTCATGAAGAAACCGCGGGCTCAAGGCGGCCCAGCGGCGATGTACTGAAAAGATTCGGTTGCCCTGCAGAAAAAGCCATCATCCGTTTGCCTTGGCGACCAGCAAAATCGCCAGACAATAAAAGACGAACATGAGCGCAAGATATAATTTGGCGCGACTGCCCGCACCTGCGAATTCTTTCCATGCCAACACTCCCCACAATGCCGCCACCATCGGCGCTGACTGGCCAATTGCGTAGGAAATTGCCACGCCAGTGAAGTTTGCCGCAACCAGATTGAAAACCATCCCCGTGCCCCAGATCACACCGCCGAGAAGTCCAAGCATGTGTCCTGATGCCGGCCCTTTGAAAAATCCGCTGAAGTCCACCGGCTCTCCAACCAGAGGTTTCTTCATGAAGTAAATGTTCCAAATGAAGCAGGAGAGCAGCGCGCCGAGCGTCAGGAAAACAGCAATGCTGTACGGGCCAAGGGTGTTGCCCTTGGTCATCGCACTAGCGACGAAAGGCGCCCACAGCCCCATCAAAACGCCAGAGACGATGCAAGTGATAATGCTTTTCTTAGAGACCGGCCGCCCCGCGCTGGCGAGACTCGCATAGGCTTTGCCGTCCATGATCACAGCAATCAGCGCGCAAACCACGCCGGCCGCGAGCAGTTCGCCATTGCCCCTTGGCTGCAGGATATAACTCGAAACCACACCGACCACCAGTGCGATTCCAATCGAGATCGGAAACGCGACCGCCAATCCTGCCATATCAATGGCTGCGACCAGCAAAAGGTTCGCCAGATTGAAAATGGCGCCTCCGATCATGACCGAAACTATGTTCGACGTGTCGGCGGAGTGAACATTATTGAGGAAACTGTTCGCATCATTCGAAGTGCTTCCCAGAGTGAAGGCGAATATCAAAGAAATTAAAAAGATGCCGACGGCATAGTCCCAATAGAACAGCTCAAACCGATAGTTCTTGACGCCCTTATAACTGTTTGCCCATGATCCCCAGCAGATGGCGCTGGTGATCATCATGAGCAGTGCAATCTCCAAACTATGCGGTGTATACATTCTTTCTCCTTGAGCGGCTCCTGCTCGGGTGGCCGCGCGACAACCCCTTACTTACCGCGAATTCTAGAAACAAAAAGCTGCAAGAAGCGGTCGGCGTCCACATCAACACAAACTTTCGCATTAGGTGATACTTTATCTACGCCCTCGATCACGTAGCGGTCTCCGCGAAGAACGTTGCGCTCTACCATTCCGTGACGATTCCCCACGGTTTCACCTCGAGTGAACTCTCCACGAGTTTCGACGTCGACATGCATTTCCTGAACTTTCACCAATGTTGGATCAATCGCAACCGCGACTGCGGACGGGTCGTACATCGGCGCTCCAGGAGAACCAAACGTGCCAGAGAGATTCACCAGATATTTGGCCACCGCATAAATGAAATCGTTGATCGGACCGTGAGTTTGTCCAAGCTGATCAAGGTATTTCTGTGTAAAAAGCGCTTTGTCCCCGACTTCAAGTCCCACCATAGTTACCGGCCATCCGGCCTGAAAAACGATTTGCGCGGCTTCAGGATCGTTATAAATGTTGGCTTCCGCGGCGGCATTCACATTGCCGCCACTGATCGACCCTCCCATTAGAATGACTTCTTTGACCAGAGGAACGATGGACGGATCCTTTTCCACGGCGAGCGCAATATTGGTAAGCGGACCGACTGGAACCAGAGTAATTTCGTGGGGTGAAGCGTGAACCAGCTGGATGATTAGGTCGGGGCCAAAGCGAGAATCAACCTTGCATTTACTCGGGGCCAATTCAACATTTGCCAATCCGTTTTTGCCATGCCAGAACTCGGCTGTGATCAGCTTCTGGAAAAGAGGATGTTGTGCACCCGCAGCCACCGGAATATCGCATCGGTTCGCCAGTGAAACCATGTGCAGCGCGTTCTCCAGACCCATGGCTGCCGTGACGTTTCCCGGCACCACAGTGATCGCGCGCACATCCAGCTCCGGCGAGTTGAGCGCCAGCATCAGCGCGAGAGCATCGTCACTCCCAGGATCAGTGTCGAAGATAATTTTCTTAGCCGCGAAGGCTGGCAGAGGCAAGGCAGCCAGCAAGCACATCAAAAGAAGGGCAGAAACAGAGGGTTTCAGGCGTCGAAATCTCGAAACTCCGACAAACCGCAGAATTTTCATTTGTGCGTGGAAAGAACAGCGCGTAGCCTAGCGTCGAGATTTGCGATGTGTCAAGACCTAAAGTTTCAGCCAGCGCGGGTTTGGCGCCCAGATCTAGCGACGAGCAACGGCTGGCGCATGTGCACTTTCCTTTTCGAAGCGGTGCCGTACAATTGCTTCACAGACAGCGGTTCCGGCTGATCCTTCGTTTCCAGCCGAGTAAATCGAATCGTACTCGTTTCGGAGAACATCCAAATGTCGGTGGAAAACAACAGACATTATCGTATCGGCGAACAAACCACTGACGCTACCACGGAAGGTCTATTCCAAGATGACAACCAGCCGTTAGCGGTACCGTCCGGTCGCCCGCTTCTATCCAACAAAGGCATACCCCTCAACCGAGAATGGATAAATCAGGTTCGAGTTAATAGCAGTGCGGTGGAACGCCGGGCGCAGACCCATGTCGCGCGCCGCACCGTAAAAAAAGATTGGCAAGCGGCGTGGTTGCTTCGCGCAATTACTTGCATGGATCTCACGACACTTTCTGGGGACGATACCGATGAGCGAGTCCGCCGCTTATGCGCTAAGGCCAGGCAACCGATTCAGCAAGAGCTGGTAGACCGCCTGGGAATAGCAGATCTCAAGATTCAGGTTGGCGCGGTGTGCGTCTATCACAAGTTTGTGGAGACAGCGCGCGCGGCGTTGCAAGGCAGCATGATCCCTGTTGCGGCGGTTTCCACTGGCTTTCCGGCTGGGCTTTCTCCGTTGTCGGAACGAATCGCCGAAATCCGCCGCTCTGTCGAAGATGGAGCTCAAGAGATTGATGTGGTTATAACCCGCGCTCACGTTTTCGGCGCCAGGTGGCAAGAACTTTACGACGAAATTTCTGCCTTCAAACAAGCCAGCGGTCGGGCGCACATGAAAGTTATTCTCGGAACCGGCGATCTGCTTACTCTTCGCAATGTCGCTCGCGCCAGCTTTGTCGCCATGATGGCCGGCGCAGATTTCATCAAGACGTCAACTGGTAAAGAGCCGACCAATGCCACGCTGCCGGTGGGCTTCGTCATGACCCGGGCCATCCGGGAATACGGGCAAGAAACCGGCATGGCGGTTGGGTTCAAAGCCGCAGGCGGCATTCGTACCGCCAAGCAATCGCTTGAATGGTTATCTCTGATGAAAGAGGAACTTGGTCTTTCCTGGATGAAGGCAGAACTCTTCCGCCTTGGTGCCAGCGGGCTCTTAGGTGATATTGAGCGACAACTGGAGCATCACGTGACGGGTCGTTACTCGGCGGATTATCGCCATCCCATTGCTTAGCTTTTCCAAAAGATAATGAGCATCGCTGACAAATTCGCCGCCATGGAATACGGTCCAGCACCGGAGGATGCGAAGGAGGCGCTCACTTGGCTAGACCAGCACTCGCGCCGTTTCGGCCACTTCATCAACGCGACATGGCGTGAGCCTTCTGCCGGAGAATACTTTGACACCACCGACCCTTCCACCAGTGAGAAGCTAGCCAGTGTGGCGCAAGGATCATCCGCCGATATTGATGCTGCTGTCCAGGCTGCACGCGCCGCGTTTCCAAAGTGGCAATCCATCACTCCGCACGCACGGGCACGTTATATGTACGCTCTGGCGAGGCAGGTACAGAAACACTCCCGGCGCCTGGCCGTGCTGGAAACCATGGACACCGGTTGGGCGCAACTTCTGCCGCAGGAGTTTCCGGACTACACAGCCTGCGGAGTCGTAGGACAAATCATCCCGTGGAACTTCCCGCTGCTCATGCTCGCCTGGAAGATTGCCCCAGCTTTGGCGACGGGAAACACGGTTGTGCTGAAGCCAGCCGAGTTCACTCCGCTAACTGCGCTTGCATTTGCCGAAATCTGCCATGAGATCGGACTACCCACCGGCGTGGTTAACATTGTGACCGGTGATGGTTCCACCGGCGAGGCGCTGGTAAAACATCCTGATGTAGATAAGGTCGCGTTCACGGGCTCGACGGAAGTAGGTCGCGCCATCCGCAGTGCGACTGCGCAAAGTCATAAGCGGTTGTCTCTGGAGCTCGGCGGCAAGTCACCTTTCATTGTTTTTGAAGATGCCGATCTCGACAGCGCCGTAGAAGGGCTGGTGGATGGAATCTGGCTCAATCAGGGACAGGTTTGTTGCGCCGGCTCACGGCTTCTCATGCAGGAAAGTATTGCTGAGCCATTGATCGCGAAGATACGCGAACGCATGATAACCCTCCGCGTCGGTCCACCGCTCGACAAAGGAATCGATATTGGTGCCATCGTTGCTCCTGTCCAACTCGAGCGCATTCAGCGCCTGGTGAATCAGGGCGTCGCGGAAGGCGCCACCTGCTGGCAGCCTCAAACGGAAATGCCGTCGCGAGGCCTCTATTTCCCTCCGACCTTGCTGAGCAACGTTCATCCTTCTTCGATGGTGGCCCAGCAGGAAATTTTCGGCCCGGTGTTGGCCGCCATGACTTTCCGCACTCCCAGTGAGGCAGTCGAGCTTGCCAACAACACGGCGTACGGTCTTGCCGCATGCGTGTGGAGCGAAAGCATCAATATTGCCCTCCACGTTTCGGCACAAATAAAAGCCGGTGTAGTGTGGGTGAATTGCACGAACTTATTTGACGCCTCCTGTGGCTTTGGCGGCTATCGTGAAAGCGGATACGGTCGCGAAGGTGGGCGGGAAGGCCTGCTTGAATATCTCGAGCCGGCATGGTTCAAAAGCGCCCCTTCCCTGCCCGCCGCGAAACCTAGCCCAGGAGAAAATGCGGACAGCGACCGACAAACCGCAAACCCCGCTCCCGTTTCTGCTGAGATTGATCGTACCGTGAAACTATATATCGGGGGCAAGCAGGCGAGACCGGATTCTGGTTACAGCATGGAAGTCCGCGGCCGGAATGGACAAATACTCGGTGAAGTCCCGCTCGGCAATCGCAAAGACATTCGGAACACGGTCGAAGCTGCTCACAAAGCCGCTGGCTGGGCCAAGACCACCGCGCACAATCGCGCTCAAATTCTCTACTACATGGCAGAGAACCTGTCCCAGCGGCGGGACGAAGTTGCTCATCGCTTATCCGCTGCAGTAGGAGAGGCACAAGCATCCGCCGAAGTAAACTCTGGGATTGAGCGCATCTTTTCCTACGCTGCGTGGGCGGATAAATTCGATGGGGCCGTGCACAATCCCCCATTTCGCAACATTGCGATCGCGATGAACGAGCCGATTGGAGCTGTGGGCATCATTTGTCCGCATGAAGTACCGTTGCTTGGCTTTCTCTCTCTTGTCCTGCCCGTTGTCGATGCCGGCAATACCGTGGTTGCTGTCCCGTCCGAAACGTATCCGCTCATCACCGGAGATCTTTACCAGCTCTTCGATACCAGCGATCTGCCTGGCGGCGTGGTCAACATCGTTACCGGATATTCATCCCAACTCCTCAAAGTTCTTGCCGAGCATGATGATGTCGATGCCATCTGGTGTTTCACTGACCAAACCAGCGCATTTGCGGCGAAATCATTCTCAACTGGAAATTTGAAGCAGGTCTTTACCAACGAAGGCCGCGCCATTGACTGGTTCGACGTGAAGCAAGGCGAGGGTCGATGGTTTCTCCAACACGCCACTCAGGTGAAGAATATCTGGGTACCCTACGGCGAGTAATTCGACAACCGCTTGAAAACTCAAATCCGTTGACAACAAACGCCAGCGCTGACTAGACTCGGCCTTCTTCAACTTTGAATTCGAAACAAAGTAAATTTTGAAAAGAGCTCTGTGAACCCTATGGCGAAACGTCCCCGCATTGCCGTGGTCGGAAGCGCAAATATTGACCTGACTACCTTTACTGAGAAGTTCCCAAAGGCGGGAGAAACAATTTTCGGCCAGAAGTTTGACCTCGGTTTTGGCGGCAAGGGTGCCAACCAGGCGGTGGCTTCACGACTTTGCGGCGCGGACGTTTTTATGGTCGCCAGGGTGGGCAGCGATCTATTCGGTCCTGCGACCATTCAGAATTTCAAGAAACTTGGAATCGATGCCACCCACGTAAAGCAGATCGAAGGAGTGTCCAGTGGAGTGGCGCCAATTTTTGTGGAGCCTAACGGGCAGAATCGCATCTGGGTGGTCAAAGGCGCGAACGATCTGCTTAAGCCCGCTGACGTGGAGGCCGCCGCCGATCTGCTCAAAACCGTCGATTGCATCGTCCTGCAGTTCGAAATTCCGCTCGAAACCGTCTATTACAGCGTCAGTTTTGCAGGCAAGAATGGCATTCGCTGCATCGTCAACCCTGCCCCCGCTCAGCCGGCCGACATGAATGCTCTGGCTGGCCTCGACTATTTCGTGCCCAACGAAAGTGAAGCCGAGACCATCACGGGAATGCCGGTACGAAACGTCGATGAGGCAAAAAAATGTGCAGAAAAACTGCTCTCGGCTGGGGTCAAGCGGGTCATCATTACACTTGGAGCAAACGGCTCGTTGCTGGCTAGTCGCGAAGGCATGGAGCACATCGCGGCATTCAGCGTGAAAAGCGTAGACAGCACCGGCGCGGGCGACGCATTCATCGGCAGCTTTGCCGTGTTTTTGGGAGAAGGCCTGCCGGAACGCGAAGCCGTCCGTCGAGCCAATCTCTATGCCGGACTCTCGACCACCGGAGTCGGAACTCAAAAATCATTTTATGATCGCGCGCGCTACGACGCAGACTGGGCAGCGCGCGCCAAATCCTAGCCCTGCCTCCAACCTCTGCCGATGGCGCGGCGGAACGGCTGGAACCTGCAACTCTCTCGTTGGTGTCACAAAGACCAGCGACGGTTGCGGTTGACAAAGGGGGTGCTGAATGGCTATGGTTCTGGCCGCATATAAATTTTAAATTCGCAATTTCTAATCTGTTCAGCCGTCGCACGACAAAGAAGAGTCAAGAATCATTTGAGCGCAGACCGTCTGAAGCTCTGTTCGAAGTGTGTTCTTCGACGTCCGCGAATATGGCGGTGTTGTGACCAGTAGCCTGGTGATTCCTAGGACATGACGAGTCTCATCATGACGGCTCGCCAAGGGGGATGTTGATGCTGACCAAACGCACGCTGCTCGCAATTTTCTGTTTCCTCATATTTCCTATTTGCCCACTCCTCTACGGTCAGGCGACCGGGAGCTTGTCTGGGACCGTTTCGGACAAGACTGGATCCGTCGTCACGGGGGCGAAGGTGACGATCACTTCCCAAAGTACGGGTGTTGCACGCGACGCGAAGACCGACGATACCGGACATTATCTCGTCCCCTTGCTTTCGGTTGCCGAATACACCATTCGCGTCGAGTCGCAAGGCTTTCGGCCTTCAGAACAGAAAGACATTCGGCTGCAGGTGGATGAACACCGCGAAGTAAATTTCACGCTGGCGCCGGGCGCGGTCACAGAAAACGTCGAAGTAAGCGCAACGGAAGTGGCGGTGCGAACCTCAGATCCGACGTTGGGACAAGTAATCACCTCGCAGCAGGTCGCCCAGCTACCGCTGAACGGCCGCAACTTCGTCCAGTTGGCGACATTGACTCCCGGCACGACCCAGGAAACCAATCCCGATAGTTTCTTCAACGGTGGTCCCAGCAGCGAAGTTTCAACTCGCGGTTCTTTTTCGCTTTCGGTGGGAGGATCGCGCGCCAGCAGCACTGATTGGCTGCTCGATGGCAACGATAATAACGAACTCACTGCGGGCGGAATCGCTGTTGTGCCTTCGATCGATGCCATTCAGGAATTTAAAGTACTCACCTACAATTACTCAGCCCAATACGGCACCAGGGCAGGACCAACGGTACTATTAAATACAAAATCGGGATCGAACAACCTTCACGGCTCCCTGTTTGAGTTCTTTCGGAACACAGTGTTGGACGCTCAAAGCTTTTTCGCCGCCTCGAAGGAAAAATTCAACCTGAACCAATTTGGAGGCTCCATAGGGGGTCCCATCAAGAGAGACAAGACCTTCTTCTTCTTCGATTATCAGGGCACCAGGCGACGTCAAGGGATACCTTTTACCGGGCAAGTACCCACGGTCGCCATGCGAAATGGTGATTTCTCCGGCGGGCCGCAACTCTACAATCCTTACAGCACTCATTCCACCGGAACGTTCCGCGATCCCTTCCAGTGCGATAACGCCGGCAATCCGCTTCCGGTTGCTCCCGATGGAACCCAAGCATCGGGCATACCTTGCAACATAATCCCGCCCGGCCTGATAAATCCTATCGCACAGCAAATGATTAATCTTTATCCTTTGCCCAATGTGCCCGGGACGCTGGTCGGAAATTTTGTCAACACGCCATCGAGGAAACTCGACGAAAACTCCTTTGACGTTCGCGTCGACCACAATTTCTCGACTAAGGATACGTTGTTCGGCCGCTTCAGCTTTGATCAAGCCACGACGTTCATCCCCGGCGGTTCGCCCGGATTCGCGGAACAGAACGCATTCGGCAGCACCCAGAACATAACCAACCACGGCCGGAATATTGCTTTGTCCGAAACCCACATTCTCACTCCCACCAGCATTAATCAACTAAGCGTGGGCTACAACCGGATTTTCAATAATATTGCGTCTTTCGGTAGTGGTAGTTGCGAGTCGCAAAAACTGGGCATCCCTGGCGCAAACCTGGGAGGCATCAGTTGCGGATTGACTTCGACGATTGTCGGTGGCGGTTTCTGGTCTCTAGGTGATCGCGGATTCGCCCCTTTTACCGGTGGAACGAACGTTTTTTCCATCTCTGACTCGTTCGACATGATTCGCGGTAAGCACAATATCCGGGTAGGGGCCGAAGTCCGCGCCAACCAGATGAACGTAAGAACAAACGCTTTCCAGGACGGGTTCTGGGTCTTTAGCAATGCTTGGACCGCTTCCGTGGTGGACCTCGGGTTTACGAAAGCATCCGTAGGGCCAGGCGGCGACAACATGGCTAATTTCCTATTGGGTTTGCCAGATTTGGCCCTGCACGATCAGACGTTCAAGGGTGCCACGACGGGCAGGCGCTGGAAATTGTTTCGTCCCTACGTGCAAGACGATTGGCGCGTGACAAGCAATTTAACCCTGAATCTCGGGCTGGCTTGGGCCCTGGTAACACCAATCACGGAAGATCAAGATCGTCAGTCAAACTTCGACTTTAAGGCCGGCAGATTTCTTATTCCGGGACAAACCTCGGACTCGAGAGTCGGCGTAGAGATGGACAAGACAGCTTTCGAGCCGCGAATCGGACTGGCCTGGAAGCCTTTTGGTAGCGAGAAGACCGCAGTTCGTGCGGGCTATGCGATTTTCCATGATTCTTCCTGGAATCAGGGAGGACAAGGACTGTGGGAAAACCCGCCCTTTTTCGCCGAGTCTGCGTTCGCGTCTTTTTTCCCCGATCTCTGTCCCTCGCCGTTTGCGCCGTCCGGGCAGCCATCTGCCTGCGCCAATAACGGGATGGCGATCCCCTTTGGCACCGGACGCACCATGTCCAACGGGTTTCCCCTTCTTTCACAGCCCACCGATCCCGCAACTTTTGGTGGGAACATCTCCTCACAGAATCTTGATTTCAAACTAGGAAGAGTTCAGCAGTACAACCTCAACGTTGAACGCCAGATTCCCGGAAACGTTGTGCTCACCGTCGGATATGCGGGATCGCGCAGCTCACACATCCTGGTCGACCAGATGAATTTAAACGTTAGCTCCCCGACGGCTTGCGGGAAGGTCCCCGGGTACACATTTGGTTGCGGTATAACCAACACGCCATATCCGCAATACCAGTCGATCTTTAATATCAATGATATTGGCAGGGCTCGATACGATTCTCTGCAAGTGAAGGCCGAGACCAAGAGCGCTCTGCACGGCCTCTACGGCCTGTTGGGCTATACTTACGCTCGAGCTTTCGACAGCGGGTTCCCCGACGGCCTCGGTACCTCATCCGGAACAACGTATTTTCCCCTGCCAGGAACTAAAAACGCGGATTGGGCACTCTCTCAAATCCAGCTCAACCATAATTTCACTGGCAGCGTGATCTACGAGTTGCCTTTCGGCAAAGGCAAGCAATTCGGCAATGATTGGAGTGGGGCCGTAAACGCGTTCCTGGGAAACTGGGAAGTCGATGTGATCGAAAAGATCACGTCTGGATTCCCGCTTTTCCTGGTCACGAGTAACAACGGTTCCGGCGTAAACTTCGGCAGCAGTACCAACCGACCCGATCAGGTTTGCAACGGCCGGCTCAGCAATCACACTATCGCAAGATTTTTTGATACCAATTGTTTTCAAGCGCCCGCCGCCGGAGAACTTGGAAACGCGAATCGAACCCCACTTTACGGCCCTGGTTTTGTGAACACCGATTTCTCAGCCATCAAGCACTTCCGCATTCGTGAAAATACCGATCTGGAATTCCGGGCTGAGTTCTTCAATCTCTTTAACCATCCCCAGTTCTATCAGCCTGGCCAAGACCTGGCTTCTTCGGACTTTGGGCAAATTCTGAGGACGGTGAACAACCCGCGTTTGATTCAGTTTGGTCTTAAGCTTGCGTTTTAGGATGGCGTTTTAGGGCGCTGGAATGCATCAATTTCGGACAGGCTGAGTAGACCAGACAGCTGGGTTGCTTAGCCTCAAGTTCCTTCAACCCACGTCATACAAATTGAGTCTTTACGTTCGAGCAGAAAACCTAACCCAAGGATGAATGGGCCTGCCTGGATACTTCTGTCAATCTACAAGCTCAATGAGGATAAAGAGCAGGTTTTGCTTGGCAATCGCCTGTTTGCTCCTGGCGAACTCTCTCGGGTGGGCCCAGCAGCGGCGCAAGGTCATTATCAACCAGGACTGTTCCGGCCCTGGCGGCAGCAATATGCAGACCCTACTCCTACTGATTCAGTCTCCTGAAGTCGAGGTTCTGGGGATAACCGTAGTCAGCGGAAACCAATGGCGCGACGAGGAAGTGGCTCATACTCTGCGCCTGCTCGAAATCATTGGCCGCACTGACATTCCCGTAGTCCCCGGCGCGGTTTTTCCCTTAGTGCGCCGGCATGAAGAAACTCAGCTGTGGCAGCGGCGTTATGGAAAAGTGGCCTTCGGGGCGCATGGGATGAGCGATGGTGGCATGAGGCGTTCGTCATTCCAGCTCTCCCGGAAGGGCGCCCCGTGACCAAGCCCCTCGACGAAGACGCCGCCCATTTCTTGATCCACAAAGTCCGCCAATACCCGCACCAGGTGAGCATCTACGAGGGCGGTCCGATGACTAACCTCGCCCTCGCAGTTGCGATGGACCCCGAGTTCCCAAAGTTAGCGCGGGAGCTAATCTTTATGGGCGGAAGCCTGAGTCCGCAGACCGACGATCCTGAGTTTCTAAATGCTCCCCGTCACGAGTTCAATTTCTGGTTTGATCCCGAAGCCGCGCGCATCGTATTGCGTGCGCCTTGGACAAAGATGGTCTGCACCTCGACGGATATTTCGGTCAAGACTCGCTTGACACCGGCAATGATTAGTGAGATTCGGGCGAGCGGGACACCTCTAGCACGCTACATCGCGCGCTTCTATCAAACTGGACAGGGCGGCGAGTACATGTGGGACGAACTGGCGGCGGCGGCCTGGATCCGCCCGTCTCTGATTACAAAGCGCGAAACTCGCTACATGAGTGTGAACCTCGACCGGAGCGCGGGATACGGAGACACCCTGACCTGGATTGAGAAAGATCAATCGAAACTCGGAGCACGGCCGGTAGAGATACAGGTCGATTTGGAAACCGAGAATTTCTATCGAATGTTTGTGAGCTTGATGAGCGCGCCCACACCCTCTGCCCAGTGACTAGATTTCTTTTGTTGCGGTTGCAAAGCAAAGTGTAGAAAGGTTGGCGTGGCAGGAAAGTAGGCATTACAATGCCAGTTCTTTTTGCCTGGCACTAGACCAGAGAACCTCAACAAATCATCAGAAGCAAAACCTAAGAACGTACGAGGACTTCACCATGAAGGCGCGACGCTGGTTGGTTCTATTGATCGCTGTTCTGGCGCTGGCAACGGCGAGCGGACTGCAGGCACAAAAAATCAAAGTCATTGTTGATCAGGACGCTCGCGGTCCAGCTACCACCGACATGCAATCAATCCTGATTTTTTTGCAGTCGGACAAGTTCGACGTGCTGGGGATCACCACGGTGAGCGGGGATCAGTGGGTGAGGGAAGAAACTCTGCGCACCTTGCGGCTAGTGGAAATCGCCGGCCGCACCGACGTTCCCGTGGTGGCGGGCGCCGAATTTCCTCTACTAAATTCTAAAGAGGAGACCGAGCGCTGGGAGAGCCTTTACGGCAAGATTCGCTACAAAGGATGCTGGAGTGATTTCTCCAAGCTCCCGCCCAATACTCCCGCCGCGTTTCGTGCCCCCTATCACGAGCCTGATGTTGTACCCACGCTGGTTGAAGGAACGCCTCACACTAAACCGCTGAATGAGACCGCCGCAAATTTCATCGTTCGCATGGTGCGTAAGTATCCGGGCGAAGTAGTCATCTGGGCCGGCGGTCCATTAACCAACATCGCGCTCGCCCTGCGACTCGATCCTGAAGTTGCGGCCTTAGCGAAAGGACTCGTCCTGATGGGCAGCGGTATGTACGCAAATCAGGGTGGCATTAACAGCATTGACGGGCGCCGCGAATTTAACTGGTGGTTTGATCCCGAGGCGGTCCGGATCGTGATGCGCTCGCCGTGGAAAAAAATCACAATCACGCCCATCGACATATCGGTCAAAACGACCGTGAACCCCGAACTCAAGGCTGCCATCGCCAAAGCCGATACGCCCGTGGCCCGTTACCTCACCGCATACGCCGCGGAAAGTTTTATGTGGGATGAACTCTCAGCAGCGGCCATGATCGATCCTTCCATCATCACCGGACAGAAAGAACTTTATGTAGATATTGACGTTGACCACGGAGCGAGCTACGGCGAAACGCTCTTCTGGGACGCGGGCGCCGAGCTTCCGCCCTACGAAAGACTGGCTACTGTCCAGTTCGATGTTGACACAAAAAAACTATACGATCTGTACATAAAATTAATGACCCAGCCTCCGCCGCACCCGAAGTAGAGTCGGCATCTTGCCGGCTACTGCAGCGCAACAGATTCGGCAGAGGCCGGAGCGCAGTACCTAAGGAAGAAACATGGATTCAGTATCACCTCGCATAACTCGACGCCAGTTTGTGGCATCCTCGTCGGCCGCTTTGGCTGCCGGCAGTTTCGTAAGCCAGGCTTTCGCCGCGAGCTCACCGGTAGCGGGACAAAACCAGATAGCAGGTCGCGGCCCCTTCCGCGTAGTCATTGACACTGATCCCGGCGTAGACGACGCTCTGGCACTCCTCCTTGCTATGCGCTCACCAGAATTAAAGATTGAAGCCATCACTCCGGTAGCGGGAAATGTTCCGCTGGAGCTGTCGCTTCCCAATGCCTTGCGAATGGTCGAGATCGCCGGTCGAACGGATATTCCGGTTGCAGTGGGCGCCAAGGCCCCTCTGCTGCGCCGTCTGGTAACCGCTGCTTATGCACACGGCGAGAACGGGCTGGGAGGAGCCGTCTTCCCCGAGCCGAAGATCAAACCTGTCGCCGAGCCCGCTGCAAAATTCATTTCACAAATAGTTCGAAAGTATCCCGGCGAGGTAACGCTGATCACCATAGGTCCGCTGACGAACATCGCCACCGCGTTAAATATGGACTCCGAATTAGCACGCATGGTGAAAAGCCTGGTCATGATGGGTGGCTCGCTGTCGGGAGGAAATATTACGCCCGCTGCCGAGTTCAATGTTTACGTGGATCCGGAGGCGGCCCGCATAGTCTTTCAATCGGGCATTCCTATCACCATGGTCGGTCTGGACGTCACGCGCAAGACCTCGCTGACTGACGAACACGTCCGAATCCTAGAAGCTGGTCAGAACCCCGTCAGCCAGGCGGCGGCCAAGATCGCTCGCAATGCTATCAATCACAACCGCGAGCAGGGGTTTCTGGTGGGACCGAACATGCACGATTCACTTGCCGTGGCGGGCTTTCTTGAGCCGTCCCTTCTCAAATTTCAGGATTATTATGTCGACGTGGAAACCACCGGCGAGCTCACTGCGGGAGAAACCTTAGGTTACAGTCCGATGTCCGGCGACTTGCAGCGCCGGCCCGAAAGCGAGAAGCAGGCAGCTCTGACCATGCAAATTCGTGGGTCAGCACCTACGCTAGCCAGCACCAAGACGTCTCCAGTCGTGCGCGACAAATTTGTTCCTAACGCAAAAGTTGCCATCAATGTGGATTCGGCAAGGTTCTTCGACTTGCTCATTGGCCGTCTATCCGGAAAGCAGTAGTTGATTCGTAATTTTGAACTTTGAGGTGAGTCATGAAATTTAGCCGGATCTGGTTGACTGCCGTACTCCTGGCGAGCTGTCTCCCGTGTTGGGCTCAACAGAAGCGCAAGATCATCATCGATCAGGACGCGGGCGGACCCGCCGGCACCGACCAACAATCCATGCTCCTGTTAATCCAGTCCCCGCAAACGGATGTTCTGGGCATCACGGTCGTGACCGGCGATCAGTGGTTGAACGCAGAGGTCGCGCACACCTTACGAATGCTCGAACTCATCGGAAGAACCGACATTCCGGTTTTTCGCGGAGCAGAGTATCCGTTAGTCCGCCGAAAGGAAGAAACTGAATTGTGGGAGCAGATGTATGGGTCCGTGACCTGGCTGGGAGCGTGGACACCCAAGTTCTACCATCCGCCCGACCAGTTGGGTGAAATGCCGGAAGGGGCACCCACTACCAAAGCCGCCGATGAAGATGCTGCCCACTTCCTGGTGCGCATGGTCCGAAAATATCCCAACGAGATCACAATTTACGCGGGCGGCCCCATGACCAATCTGGCGCTCGCCATCTCCATCGATCCCGAATTTGCGCGCCTGGCCAAAGAGCTGGTGTTCATGGGCGCAAGCCTCAACCCGCGAACCGACAATCCCGAGTTCATCAATGGCCCGCGGCACGAATTCAATATTTGGTTCGATCCGGAGGCATCTCACATTGCCTTGAGGGCACCCTGGAAGAAAATCACATGCACAACAGTCGACATCTCGGTGAAGACACGCCTGACTACCGAGCTGATCAACCGGGTCAAGGCGGGCGACTCGCCGGCGGCTCGCTACATCGGCAAATATGCGCAACTCTACGGGGAATACAATTATTTGTGGGATGAATTGGCGTCGGCGGCATGGCTCGATCCCAGTGTAATTACCAAGAAAGAAACCCGCTTCATGGATGTCGACTTAGATCGCGGCGCCGGCTATGGAAACATTTTGACCTGGGTCGAATCCGACAAGCCTAAGATCCAGGTGCAGCCGGTGGAAATACAAGTGGATCTGGATACCGAGAAGTTTTACAACATGTTTGTGGATTTGCTAAAGGCGCCCACGCCAAAAGCTCACTGAGCGGGCGGCTGCCCAGACCTGTGGAATTCTATTGCGGCAGTTGCGCTAACGCCTTCTGCGCCGCCGCATGATCAGGATGCTGTTTAAGAAGCTCGAGTAGGACACTCCGAGCTTTGTCCGCCTTGCCCTCGATTGCGTATACCCGGGCCAGGTTCAGATAAGACTGATCAAAGCCAGGAGCAACCCGAATGCACTCTTCGAAACTTGCAACCGCTTCGTCCCGCCGACGCGTACGCAGGTAAAGTACACCGAGATTATTCAGTGCCTCCGGATACGCGGGACGGAACTTCAGCGCTCTTTGCAAGTATTCAAAGGCCCGCTGACTATCGTCCAGTTGAGCAAACACCATTCCCAGGCTGTAGTTCGCCTCCGGATCCTGTGGGCCGACCTCGACCGCCCGTTGCAGGACTTTGCGCGCCTCTTCCCATTGCTTCTCCTGGCGATACGCGTTTCCCAGGTTTTCCAGCGCAATCAAATGATCGGCATTCAATCGGAGCGCTTCTTGAAAATACGGAATAGCTTCCGCAGTTCGGCCCTCCCGTGTCAAAAGAAGTCCCAGGTTGTTCCAGGCATTTGGCAGAGTCTCGGGATAGCTGGCGGGACTTTTGGTCGCGCGTTCAAAGCTCTTCCGGGCTTCAGCATTCTTTTGTTGTTTCAGGTAGACGCTTCCCAGCCCATACCACGCCTCAGCGCTAGGTTCGTCACGCAGAGCAAGCCGGAATGACGCTTCGGCCTGATCGAAGTATTCATGTTGAAAGAAATCCGACCCGTAGGAAAGGTAATTCCGGCGAAACTCGGGGGTCTCCGATACGCCGGAGAACGGTAGGCCTTTCGCCAGTCGCTCCGTCGCCGTTCGCGGAATATGTCGAAAGTCTAGTTCGACGTGCTCTGGATCAATCGGGCCTTGATAAACCTTGACAACGTCACCCTTCTGGTCGATCAAAAATGATGTTGGCAGGCAGAGGTCCCGATGCCGATCAAAAAGGTGGCGATAGAGAATGTTGTAAATGCCAGCCACGTCATCGGATCCGTGAAGGATGGGAAATGAAAGATTGCGCTCGCGTACCAGTGTCCGCAATTTGTTGGGATCCGCAGAATCATCGACGTTGATAGCAAGCACCTGCAGGCCCCGTGCCGACAAGCGAGTATGCAAGCGGTTGAGGACTTCTAAGTCTCCCTCCGACCCCGCGGCACAGAATTTAAGAAGCACCGCCTTCCCCCGGAGTGCAACAAGAGTCCGCGTCTGTCCAGCGACATCAGGAAGAGAGAAATTCGGCGCAGCCACCGGCGCGACCAGCCAGGTTTCTACTGTCGCCGGAAGCGGCTCGTTGCTTTGCTGAAGATTAGTCGCTGTTAAGATCGGTCTTGGGTCGGGCATGGCCTCAGAAGCTGTTGATGCCCTTATCTTGAAGCGTTCCATTCGAGACGGCGCCGACCCTTCTTCAACCCACACTCGGTGGTTAACTGGAAGATCGCGAAGTTCCTGCACCGTCCCACTCGGCCAGCGGATCGACGCTCGGACCGGGCCTCCCGCCTTTCCCAAGCCAAAGAATATTTCCTTAGTGTGCTGGGAAAGAAATCCCGAACCGGCTTGAAGCATGCGAGTCTGCCGCCCAGATTCGGCTTCCAGCGTCATCACTGCGCCGATCGCGTCACGATTACTCTTAGTACCACGAAGTCGAAATACGATGGACGGTTCCAACTCCTTCATCACATTTTCTAGTAGACGCAATTGCGGAGCGTTACGGTTTTTCAAGAATACTTCCAGGCGTCCGTCGTGATCGAAATCCGCCAGCGCGAATGACCTGCCGTCCTCGAGAAAGTCCAATCCCACCACGCCCGAGACATCGGAAAAGGTTCCATCCCGATTGTTTGCGTAAAAGACATTGCGCTCGAAGCCACTCCACGTGCCGTCGGAGCGGATGAGTTCGTTGATGGCGTTCCATCCCTGCTCGTAATCGTGCTTAGGCTTGGCTTCCCCAGGTGAATGAGCAACTACCTGGCGCCAAAAGAAACTGTTCAAGTCTGCGCGGGAGGGACCAGAGACCATGCCGTTAGTGATGTATAGGTCCGGAAAGCCATCGTGATCAAAATCCCATGCGTCGCTCGACCAGGACCAGCGACCCATTTCAACTCCGGCCGAGGCGCTTGTATCTTGAAACTTTCCACTGGCGCTATTTTGGAGTAAAGAATTGCCTCTGGCGTGTTTGCGATACTGCGCTCGAACTGCTTCAGATGCGTCCTTTTGAAAGACTTCCTGCGTCGAAACCCTCTGGCCCGCTGCCGACCACATGTCCGTCACGTAGAGGTCCTGTGCTCCGTCATTGTCGTAATCAAACCAGCACACACTCATCCCTGCGCCGACATCATCCACGCCAACCTGAGCCGCAACGTCGGTGAACGTCCCATCGCCATTATTGCGGTAGAGGTTCTTCCGGCCGAAGTCGTTTACGACATAAAGGTCGGGCCAGCCGTCCTGGTTGTAATCGCTCCATCCACAGCAAAAACTGTATCGCGTGTTGTTTCGGTCCAAACCCGACTCTGCGGTAACGTCGCGGAAAGTCCCATCGCGGTTGTTACGCATCATGAAATTAGGTGGGCCGTTTTGCGCGTCATAATAAGGAGAGGGATATTTGTACTGGTCCGTGCCCTGATAATAAAGGTAAAGGCAGAAATAAATATCCAGCCAGCCATCGCGGTCATAGTCAGTGATGGCCGCCCCCGTGAAGGTTCCTTGCGGAGGCTTTGCAAACTGAAAAGCATCAGGCTTTTGGCGAAACTTGCCACCGCCTTCGTTGAGAAATAGAAGAGGGCCGTTGGTTCGCACTACGATCAAATCCTGCCGGTCATCATTATCAATATCGGCAAAAAGCGCGCACGCCGTGTTCTCCAGGATCCCGACACCCGATCCTTCTGTGATGTCCTCGAACGTTCCGTCTCCACGATTTCGATAAAACCGATTAGGAAGACCGGCGGCTTGGCAGACGTACAAATCATCGAAGCCATCATCGTCGATGTCGCCGACTGAAACCCCGTTGTGTCCGTAGATGTCTATGCCGCATGCCCCGTCGAGGACTGTCCGCCAATAATCCGCTCCGTGCAGCAACTGAGAAGAGTAAGAAGAAGTATTGCCCAACGCCTGCCCGGTGATGTCCGCGAAGATAGGAGCAAAGGATCGGCTTTGCGTCTCATCGAGCGCCTGCCATTTCCGCAGACGAAAGGGTCCGGCTTCGGACGAAGCCGTTTCCCACTCCATATCCCAATGCCCCACCCGTTGCTCGCGGTAGAAACCCTGACCCGAGCCAACTAATTCATAGCGCACTCGAGTATGCGGACCTCCCGGTGAATGCGCCCCAATACTGATCACCTGGAATTCAGCGGTCCCGATTTTCGAGAAGAAGCTCAGAGCAGATCGCAGTTCCTGAAGAAATGCGCCTCGTCCGAGAGCAGACCCTTCTGTGAACTTATTTTGATGGACTTCGATCGGGGGCCCGGACCGCACAAGTCGCGATTCGATAGGCCGCAAGGCCGATCCCGAAAAGTCTGCAGCAAGCACCTTCTCGAATGTCTGTAATTCGTGGGGAGATTGCAGCAAACTCGAACTCCACTTTGCGAGCGTCGCCGCGATCTGGTCGTGATATTTTTCGGTGATGAACTCGTCCGAACCTGCCTGCACTTTCAAGAGCGTCGCATCGAGCGGGGTCTGAGCTCGATAGCGAGGATGCAGGTGGAACTCACAATCTGGTGAGTGTTCGCTCCCAGAATCGAGATGAAAGAAAGGAAAATTGAGGCCGCGACCGGGGACCAACGTCGCGAAGGTTCCCTGGCAGCATCGGATCAGAAAGTTGCGTCGACTGGCGTCTACCGGGCAATGACTAGACGGATAATACTTCTTCGATGCCCGACTCAGGACCATTCCCCCAAATCTACCTGCGGAATCCGCAATCTAACAGCCACGCCGGAACCCGTCAAGATTGAGCGAAATCACGTCCATGCGCACTGTTGTATGCTTTATCAAATATCTGAATGTACGCGTTTATGAACATTAACTCACCACGCATTCCTAGACTTACTCCACAATTCAAAAGATGCATCGTCGCGTTAGTGGCCGTACTGCCACTGGTCACTCCCGCCGCCCGCAGCTTGGCTTACCAAGACACATCCGCCGTAAAACCAGTCACGAGCGACACTCCAGAAGCCCACCTGGGCAAGGGTTATGACGCCTTAAAGCAAGACAGATACGACGCCGCTGCCAGCGAATTTCGAGCCGCTCTTGAAATCGACCCCAAGCTGACGTTGAGGGCGCGGTTTCCTTTGGCGGTTGCACTTTTCGAATTGCACAAGTCAGATGAAGCGCGCCACGAACTGGAAGTTGTCCGCCGTGAAGTGGGAGATCACCCAAACATCTTGTATTACCTTGGCCGGCTAGACCTGGACGAGCGCAACTTCAAGGGCGCAATCCGGAATTTGACCCAAGCGGCGGCCAAGCCTCCTTTTCCCGACACCGCTTATTATCTTGGATACGCTTACTTCAAACAGGGCGACTTAACCTCTGCTGAAAAGTGGTTAAAGGTTGCCGCGGAGGCGAATCCGCGTGACGCACGGATGCAGTATCAACTCGGCTCCGTGTATCGCAAACAAGGCCGCGAGCAGGAAGCCCAAAAAGCAGTAGCGATGTCAGAGGAACTACGCCAGCGAGACACCAATGAGAGCAGGATAAAGCTAGAGTGCGCGCAAAAGCTGGATCAAGGCCCACGTGAAGAAGCGCTCGCCGTCTGCGAGCAATTGTACGATCCCGACAACGCAGAAAAACTTACGGCGCTGGGCACGACTTATGGCCAACACGGGGAGTTGGAAAGAGCGTTGAAGTCTTTGAGCCGGGCGGCGGAGTTGGCTCCGCAATCTCCGCAGATGCAATATAACCTTGCTTACGCTCATTACCAGCTTAATCAGCTTGAAGAGGCGCGCGCGCCTCTAGCAAATGCTATCCAGCGATGGCCGGACTTATTCCCATTGAACGCCCTTTATGGCGCGGTCTTGTTGAAGCTCGGTCAGGATCGTCCAGCTTACGACGCCCTGCGCCACGCCCGGCAACTGAATCCGCAGGATCCCGCGACCGCGGATCTGCTCCACAGGGTTACGAGCACTCTTGCCTCTAAAAGTCAGGCAGCCCGCCAATATTCCGATTCGCTTCGCTATTTTGAAGAAGCCGCTACACTTCGGCCTCAGGATCCGGAACCTCACCGTCGCATGGCGGAAATCTACATCGCTTTAGGCCGTCCCGTGCAAGCGAAGGCCGAACAAACAAAAGCTGACGGCTTGAGCAAGGCACCAGGCAAAGTCCAATAACAAGTGTGATTAGGTTAACCCTCACCCAGCAGCCTTTTATGCCATGCGATCAGAAGAGCTGTCCCAATAATCATCAGGCCGGTGCAGAGGCCGATCCAGATTCCCAGCGCTCCCCACCCCAGGCTGAAACAAAGGACGCAACCTAGGGGAAGCCCTATGAACCAATAGGCCACCAGGTTTGCCAGCATTGGCGTTTGCGTGTCGCCCGTGCCGCGCAAAGCTCCGGTCGCGACAGTCTGGACGCCGTCGAACAACTGAAAAGCAGCCGCAACCAGCAAAAGCGAAGCGCCCACTCGAATCACATTCGGATCGGGAGAAAACAGTCGTGCGATAACTCTGGGGATGCTAATAAACACTAGTCCCGAAGATGCCATAAATGCCACGCCCAGCGCGATTGCAGACCATCCAGCGCGCATTGCTCCCGCCCGATCGCCCCTTCCCAGTTGTTGCCCAACTCGAACCGCGGCGGCAGAACTGATTCCTAAGGGAACCATGAATGTGAAAGCGGCGCAGTTCAGTGCAATCTCATGTCCGGACAATGGCACGGGACCAAGCTTTGCACACAACGCAGTGGCGGCGGAAAATGCGCCAATCTCAAACAAAATCTGTGTGGCTGCCGGCGTCCCCAGCCTTAGCAGCGCAATCACTCGTTGAAGCTCGATTCGCATGGCGCCTGCCCAGGTCGGCATCGTGCGTTTAGACTCCACATAAACCAGCGTGATCAGAAGGACCAAAGCCATATAAATGCGCGATAGACACGTCGACCAACCCGATCCGGTAATTCCCATGGCTCGAAATCCAAGGTGCCCATAGATCAGCACCCAATCCCCAAAAGCGTTGGCGACGTTTGCGGAAATCAACGCGAACATGATGGGATACACCACGTTGATAGCCTGAAGGTATCGCCGCAATGCGAAATAAGTCAGCAGAGGCAACGTGCCCCAATTGAGCGCACGCAAGAATGGGCGCATGGGCTCAACCAGTTCCAAACTGATTCCGAACAACTGCATTAACGTCGGCCACAGCGAAACGCCCAGCATGAGAATCGGTGTCAGCAGAAAGGCAATGAACAGGCCATTCACCAGCCATTGCCGGGCATCCCGATGATCCTCACGCCCGTAGGCGTGGGAGACCAGAGTGTCCATGCCGAGCAGAAGCCCCCCACCGAAGATCACAACGCTGTGATACAGGCTCTGGCCTAATCCGGTAGCCCCAATCGCAACTGCGCTGTTTGGCAGACGCCCAACCATGATCGTATCCACGATACCCATCGTCATCCAGCCGAGTTCGGCGATGACAAGCGGCAGAGCCAGGCGAATTGTGGGGCGAAACTCTGGGCGAAGGGCCTTCGGGAACGTGAGCATGTGCAGAGACTGTTTTGTAACTTTAGCCCGCTATGGCGCAGAAGTCCGAATTTGGAAACTATCACTCGACCGCTAGAAAGATATACCGGAGTAGAAATAATCCCGTGAGTATCCAAAGCACGATGCTGACTTCGCGATATTTGCCCGCTCCCAGTTTTACGGTGGAGAACGAAATTACGCCTAGACTCAATCCAGTGGCGATGCTGAACGTCAGCGGCGTCGCCAGCATGGTCATAAATGCGGGAAATGCTTCGGTGAAATCCGCCCATTTGACGTGCGCAATGGATTGCGTCATCAACGCTCCCACAAGGATCAGGGCCGGAGCAGTGGCGAAGCCCGGGATGGCGGTCGCCAATGGAGAAAACAACAAAGCCAGCAGGAACAATACAGCGACAACTATGTTGCTCAGTCCGGTGCGAGCTCCCGCAGCAATTCCCGCAGCGCTCTCAATGTAACTGGTTACTGTGGAGGTTCCGGTCAACGCGCCAAACATGGTGCCCACTCCATCGGCCAGTAGGATTCGTCCAACCCGTGGAATTTTTCCGTTCTTGATGAAGCCCGCTTGCTCACATACACCCACCAGAGTGCCCACATTGTCGAAGAGGTCGACAAACAGGAATGCAAAGATGATCTCCAGCAATCCCAGGTGCATGGCGCCACGGAAATCCAGCTGCAAAAACGTGCTCGAGGGCTGCGGCATGGCGACCAGGCCCGATGGCCAAGAAGCTATTCCACGGACGATCCCGAACAACGTGGTGCCAAGTATTCCGAGCAGGATGGCTCCATTGATTCGCCGTGCCATCAATATCAGCGTGAGCACAATGCCGAAGCAAGCAGCCTGCACTGCGCGATCAGAAAAGTTTCCAATACTCACAAACGTCGCCGGATTTGCCACCACCAGTTTGGCGTTACGCATGCCAACGAATGCTATGAACAGCCCGATGCCGGCGGCGGTCGAGTGTTTCAGGCAGTCCGGAATTCCATCGACTATCTGTTCGCGCACGCGGGTAACAGTTAGAAGAACAAACAGCACTCCGGAGAAGAAAACCACCCCCAGCGCCGTGCGCCACGGAATATGCATGCCAATGCAAACCGAGTAAGTGAAATAGGCATTCAATGACATGCCGGGTGCAAGTGCGATGGGATAGTTGGCGTACAGCCCCATCACCAATGTCGCAACCGCTGCAGAAACACAGGTGGCGAAGACCACACTTTCCGGCGGCATTCCAGCCTGTGCCAATATTTGTGGATTCACCACCACGATGTAGGCCATCGTCATGAAGGTGGTCGCACCGCCCAGAAGTTCCTGCCTTACAGTTGTCTGATTTTCTGTCAGCTTGAAGTAACGATCGAGCAGTGCCTTCACTCGCGCTCCTTTTGCACTACGGACTCGTGCCAAAAGTCCTACAGAGTACCATTAATCCGTTAGCATCGCGCAGAGACACCAAGGTGCGAATTGTGCGCGCCAAGCGGAAAGTTCTGAGCCTACTTTTCTGAGTTGCGAGCGAGGTTTCGCATCTGGTTCAAGTACTCAACATAGATGGGGATGGGAATATCGGGAGAATCTCCGTCATTAAGGAAATGCTCCAACCGGATCTCGAGCGGAATCGAGCTGATCACCTCGCGGAAACGCGGCATCTGCAAATATTTTACCTTCCATATTTCGAACATCAACGATCGGAACTGCTCGCTGATGAATCCCATCTTGCGTTCGTCCAGATAAATGGCGTCAAAATGATGGTCAGCCAGCGTTTTGCGAATGGGGTCGTCGGGTAGCGAGAACGTATATACCAAATGGAACACATCGGCGAGATCGCCCCACAGGTCCTTTTCTTCTCGCGCCGCAAAGCGAAACGCTGTGCCAGTTCGCTGCTGACTAAGTCGGGCGCCATCGCTCATCTGCAGCCCGTGTCGGCTCAGTTCGTCGCGAAACCAGCGCAGTCGTTCTGCCGTCAAATGGTGCCGCAGAAACTCCACGGCATAAGCGTTCGGCAAATACAGTTTGGGATCGGCATCGAGACGTCCCAGCCAGGGATTCCAGTCCTTGCGCTCCAGGACAGCGATCAACTGCGTGAGTTCACCAACCGTCGTGTCCGGGTGATATTTCACTGCCTGCCAGAAATGCTCTGTGGAATCGTAGGTCGCGCCGTAAAGTCGAACGCCTTCCTCGATCGGATACCAGTTTGAGAGCACCCGTCCGGGAATTGATGGCGACGCACTCCAGCAGTTCAGAGAATGCTTCCATTTCTGCTGCACTGCCAGGAATGCGTCGGCGTAGCCGGGCGGGAGCGGTTCCTTGACGGCGGCGATGGCCCGACGAAGTTCTTCACTGGTATGCGTCACGAGCGCTTCCAGCGGACGTTCGTCGACCATCGAAACAACGCGGCCCTCAATTCCCCTGCGCAACAGCTCCTGCCCTATACCCTTGCCTGTGTTGTCCAGCGGGTTATCCACCTTCCAGCGCCGGGTTTGGGCTTCAACGTAAGGAAACAATTCAGCGAGCGACCTGAATTCGATGAAACCGTGAATGGCAAAGGTAACCGGGCGGCTATCCTTCAAAATTGTGGTAGAGGGTGTGACAATGGCTTGCAGTGAAACCTGCTCGGCCCACAAAGGTGAGCCCAGACTCAGCGCAATCAGAGCAAGCTGGATCATGCCTCCAGATGCTGCGTTCTTTTTTCTTGGAAACTCTTTCATGTCAATCCCCAGCCGGTTGGCAGTCTAATAATCCCATCAATTCTTCCAAACTCCAACCGTGATCGTGCGTCCGCTTGCCGGAACCTATAGTTAAAGCCGAGAGCCCCTTCTGCCGATAGACAAAGTGGGAAACCCACGCGAGTTACAAGAGCTTGGCCTGAGGTTCTCGAAGTAAAGGTTTAGCAGGGTGGATGAACCCGAGAACACTCAGGCTCGGCTGACGCTGCCCCGGCCATCTTGAAAAGCGTCGCATTCCCGATTCAACGATGAACGGTGCCCAGATGATTCCAAACTCGACGAGGCCGGCCACACCGTCATCGCCAGGTGTCACCCCTCGCGCGCCTCTAAACTGGAGCCGCGCCCCCCTGTACAAACAATTGCTGTTGGCGGTGATCTTCTTATTGACATTTTTGCTACTTTGACAGGTCATCGGCAGCCTCCCAAGCGTGGGCTGGGGCCCCAACCTGGTATCTTCCGGTGGGGCTGACTTTGACGCTGCTGTTGTGTGGCGGCATGGGGTATCTGCCGCTGGTGTTCATTTCTACCCTACTCGCGGCTCTAGTGAACTACCACCGCCCAATCCTTTCCTGGCGCGGAGTTCCTGGGTTGACCGTCTACATCCCTTATATCGCCGGTGTGATCATCCTAAGGACGATGTCGAATTGATCCCAAGCTCGGCAAGGTGCAGGACGTCGCACGGTTTGCCCTGACCTTGCTTGCTGCCGCGATTCCCAGCGCCGGTATTGGGACCCTGACTCTGCTGGGAGACAACTTGATCAGCCGGTCCGACGCTCTCAAGACAGCAATAAATTGGTGGTCGAGCGATGCGATCGCGATTATTACGTTCAGTCCTTTTCTGCTGTTGTACGTAGCCCCGCGGGTAAACTCATGGATGACGGCGGGGGCCGATGTTCACCCCTCGGCGCCGCGCCCACGACGCCACATCGCTGTGATTGAGATCCTGGAGAAGTCTGCTCAAGTTGGCTCTGTCTTGGCGGCCATTTGGCTGGTCTTTGGCTTGGCGGCTGCGGCTCCTTATCAGCCTCTTTATCTGCTGTTCATTCCGGTTATCTGGGTTGCGGTCCGTCATGGTCTGCCGGGCGCAACCCTCACCACGTTTGCCATCAACGTGGGAATGATGTTCGCAGCCTACGTCACACACGCCCCGGGAGGAGGGCTGCCTCGTCTGCAACTTGCCATGCTGGCGCTGGGGTTAACCAGCCTTTGCGTGGGAACCGTGGTCACCGAGGGCATGCGTGTGGAAGTGGAGTTAGAAAAACGGGCGCGCTTGGAGATGTTCGGGGCTGAAATCGGCACGGTGTTGACTCGAAGTGGAACCTTGCGTGGAGGCCTCAAACTTTGTGTGGAGGCCTTCGTCCGTCACCTCGACGCAGCCTTGGTCCGGGTTTGGTCACTCGACGACTCCACCAAGCTTCTTCAGCTCGCAGTGATTACTTATCCCGACGAGCAGGCTTCTTCTGTGTTCCGAAAGAATGTAACCTTTTGCAAGTAAGTGGTGGTCTTCAAAACTGGAAGTCTAGTGTAACGCCGTCAAAACTTTAAGGGTCAAGGAACTTGAGCCGAAGGAACCAATTCATGAGGAGACCGCAGAATTACAAAATGAGATTTGGACTGGTCATGGTGGCTACGCTCACAGTTGTTTGCCAGGGGGCGAAGGCCGACGATAAGCGACCGACGGCGCGGGAAGTGGTCGCGGCTATCCAAAAGAATGTTGGCGTACCGTGGAACTCGGAAACCGTCGATACGTTCAAGGCAGGAAACCCCGACACCACGGTGACCGGCATTGCCGTAACCATGATGGCGACGCTGGATGTGTTGCAGCGGGCCGCGGAAAAAGGGCAGAACTTGATCATCACGCATGAGCCCACTTTTTACAATCATTTGGATATCCCCGAAGACATGGAGCAGAACGATCCGGTTTGGACGGCGAAACGCACAATCATCGAGAAACACGGGCTGGTGGTGTGGAGATTTCATGATCACTGGCATAGGAGAAACCCGGATGGCATCCTCGTCGGCGTGATGCACGCGTTGGGTTGGGAAAAATATCAGAACCCGGCGAACCAATATTTGTTCACGATGCCCGAAACAACGGTGGAAAGGCTCGCAGCAGAAGTGGCGAACCGGTTAGACACGCCTGTCCTGCGCGTGGTCGGAAATCCGGAGATGAAAGTGACCAGAGTCGCGCTCAGTCCGGGCTCTGCCGGCTTCGTACGAGAGACTCGCGCCCTGGCTTCGGACAACGTCGAGTTGCTCCTGGTGGGCGAGACCAGGGAATGGGAAACCGTGGAATATGCGGCCGACGCGGTCAGCGCGGGTAAGGCGAAGGCGCTCATTGTGATCGGACATGTCCCCTCCGAGCAGCCTGGGATGGAGGAGTGTGCGCGTTGGCTGAAGACATTTGTCAAGGAGGTCCCGATAGAATTCGTGCCCACGCGACAACCCTTCTGGACTGTGGAACAGAAACGAGCACATCACTGAAAGAGGTAGGTTTTTGTTTGGCGCCGAAAACCCTCTCGGCGCTGAGTCGCGGAAAGTCAGTTGCTTCTCCCGTCCGGCCATGGCACCGAAGTGCCATTTACAGTTTCGCTGATAGAAATTAACTTCTGTTGTCCCCGATTCTGCAGGAACTCCGCCGGATAACTCTCGGTGTTTTTCCCAGGATAGTATTGCGACAATTACCAGGGGAATGGGGAGGAGAAGACAATGCTGAGTAGACAACACCGTGCGGCCGACACGGATTTGTCCGATGCGGCACGTGAGCGTGCAGTACGTCAGGAAATTGCGGTTTTTCTGAACGCCTTGAGTTCCTATCCCGATCGGTTTGCGCTGGATCCTTACCTTAGTTTCGAAGAGCACCTATTTCTTGTGGGTGTGAACAATCCGTTATCCGCGACCGGTGGTGACCGACGCCGGAGTTGCCAACGCTAATCCTCACGGATCAAAGTGTCACATCCGCCGTCAGGCTAATTTAGTTATCCGACTTGTTTTCCACCCATCGGCATCACGAGCCCCTCGCCCGGTAATCTCGGTAGAAATCAACTCCGCTGCAAGCCCGCACTTACGAAGGTGAGCCGCGACCCGCGATTTGGCTCGCGCCCAACCTCCTCTGCTATCAAGAAAAATTAAGACCGAAGGGCCAGCTCCACTGAGAGCCACACCAAGTAGGCCGGACTCGAGGGGCAATTTTTTCAATGCCGGCAGCAGCGGGCACAACGATGCGCGATAAGGCTGGTGAAGGCGATCATCGAGTGCCGGAGCCAGCAAATCTGCGCGGCCCTGGGTAAAGGCCGCGAGCAGCAACATGGAATTTTGCACATTCGTGACCGCATCGGCGCGGGAATATTGCGAGGGCAGCACACGGCGGGCTTGCTCAGTGGAAAGGGTTTGCGGTGGAACGGCCAACAGCAGGGGCCAATTTCCTCGGGGAGCGACGCGAGCGATTTGTGCTTCTCCATTGCCTGAGATACGCGCTACCGCGAGGCCACCCATCCAGCAAGCAGCAGCGTTATCGGGATGGTGCTCGCGACGGGATGCTTCGCCAACAATCTGACTGTCGGTCCAGCGCAAACCGCCGAATTCCACAGCCAGCGCGATTCCTGCAAGACGCGCCGCGGCAGAAGAGCCGCATCCCTTGCCGATGGGAATCTGGTTCTCAATCCGGAGGTCGAGTGGGTGAACCGGCTTAGCTTCAGCCTGCAATACTTCCCGGTAAGTTGTAAGGATAAGATGGTTTTCAATCTGACCACATACTTCGGAATCCCTGCCACGAGCCTGCAACGAGAACTCTGCTGCAATCCGGGCACGAACGTTGAGAAACAATTTTAGAGCGAGAGCAGCGGCGTCAAAGGCTGGGCCAAGATTGGCCGACGTCGCAGGCAAAACTAGTTCCAGAGGTTTAGCATCCGATCGATCGCGGCGAGTATGCTTGGACATGGCTCAGAGATCAACTTAGCCTTCGATGATGATGATTATCCTGCACCGAACTCTGACCGGAGCCACCACAATCCCGTGATGGCCAAATGCTAAGTGCTGAATTTCTCCACCGTTCGGATGACGGCGTCTGCGCTGGCCTCCAATACCACTGGTCCACGTTGCTGTTCGGAAAGACTTCGTGCTTCCTTTTCGTGCGCGCTCCCGGAAAACAAATCTCCGCGGTGAAACTTCAGAGTGAACTCCGGATCTTTCAGCAAATGGCCAGTTAGAATCAATATTACGGTTTGATTTGCTCGGACGAAACCTTGCTTGAGCAGTTTCTTGAGACCCGCGAGAGTGACCGCCGAGGCGGGCTCGCAGCCGATGCCATCGGCTCCGATTTCGGCTTTGGCTAGCGCAATCTCTACTTCGCTGACTTGCTCCACCGTTCCATCCGTGGCTTGCAGGACACGTATTGCCTTCTTCCACGATGCAGGATTTCCGATCCGGATGGCTGTGGCCATAGTCTCTGCCCGCACGCGAACCAGTTCTTTCCCGCCAGCCTCACGGAGTGTTCGCACCAGCGGGTTAGCGCCTTCCGCCTGAATTATCGAGATCCTGGGCAGGCGGGAAATCAAACCGAGCTCTTTCATTTCAAGGAACGCCTTGCCCAGCGCTGAAGAATTGGCCAAATTTCCGCCGGGCACGATTACGTGATCCGGAACTTGCCAATCAAGCTGCTCCAACAACTCCAATGCAGCCGTCTTTTGCCCTTCGAGGCGATAGGGGTTGACCGAATTCAGAAGGTAAACCGGCATCCGCTGCACGACTTCATTCAGGACTTGCACACAACCATCGAAATCGGTTTTCAATTGGCAGGTCACCGCGCCGTAGTCCAGTGCTTGCGACAGTTTTCCCCAGGAGATCTGCCCCTCCGGGATCAGCACCAAGCTGCGCATGTCGCCGCGCGCGGCATAAGCGGCCATGGAGGCGGAAGTGTTCCCGGTAGAAGCGCAGGCCACCCAGCGGAATCCCTCCTGCCGGGCGAAAGACGCAGCCACAGTCATGCCCGTGTCCTTGAAAGAACCGGTCGGATTCATGCCCTGATGCTTGCCGTACAACCGCTGCATGCCCGCTCTGCGGGCACAGCCAGGAAGTTCATAGACCGGTGTATTCCCTTCGCGAAGGCTAATCACTGTCTGCGAGTCAGGTAACTCAGGAAGAACTTCGCGAAACCGCCATACGCCGCTTTGGTCGAGGGGAAGATCCGAGGTCTTCCGCTGGCGCCAAAGATTCTTGAGCGGACTGAGGTTCCCTTGGATTCCGTCTGTAGACTTCCATCCCGGGTAGATGATTTCCAGCAAGTCCCCGCAAGTGGGGCAACGAAAACTTTGTGTAGCCTGGCGGCTAAGTGCACCGCAGCCAATGCAATGCATTTGGGACGAGAGCTGCTGCGGCTTGGGCGCGGATGCCGTTCGATCAGTCATGATTCGATTAGCCATGGTTTGATCAGCCATGGGATGGAGCAGGCGACAACTTGAATCTTATCTTCCGCCGCGCAGATATGCGTCGGTCTTGTTGATCCAGTCGGCACGCGGCGGACTGAAGACGTCGAGGTCTACCGTATCCGCCAGCGCTTCGGCCTTATGTGGCATATGTGGAGGGATAGTCAACACCTCACCGCTGTTCACTACGATCACTTTGCCGTCAATCCAGAACTTGAGAGCTCCTTCGAGAACATAAGTGATCTGCTCGTTGTGGTGACTATGTTCAGGCACGATGCAGCCCTTTTTGAGCAGTACTCTCGCGAGCATCATTTCTTGACCAACCACAAATTGGCGCTGTAACAGGGGATTCAAATCTTCCAGTTCGACAGCATTCCAGGGAATATATTGCAGTTCGAGCTTCCTGACGCTGCTTGGGTTTGACTTTCGTGAACGAACTGGGCTCTTTTTTCTCGATATTTTCTTGACCGTACGCTTTGACTTTGCCATGTTAAGCCTTCCAGCATCGTGCTGATTTGTTTTTCAAATCTCAGTTCTGTAAGTTTGCAGTTCTCGGTTCTCAGCTAGCTCGCTACAAGCCTTTGTACAGGCCTCCGTCTACCAGCAGGGTTTGCCCCGTGATGTAGGATGCGCGCTCTGAGGCCAGCCACACGATAGCGTCCGCAACCTCTTTCGGATTTCCTAAGCGTTTGAGGGGAGCGTCCGCGGCCCAAGCTTCAAAGATTTCTTTCTCGTTCTTAGCTTGCGCAACGGAACGACTCTTGGCCAGTTCTTTGAGCCGATCCGTCGCTGTGTAACCGGGTCCAACGTTGTTCACCAGAATCCCGTCCTTGCCGAATTCATTGGCCAAGCTTTTGACCAGCCCTACCACCGCAGCCCGGACCGCATTGGAAAGCACCAGATCAGCGACAGGCTGTTTTGTACTAATGGAGGTGAGCGTGATAATGCGTCCCCAGTGCTGGCGCTGCATATGAGGAATGATTTCGCGGGCGAAGAAGACCGTGCTGAGAAAGTTGAGGTCCACAGCCTTGCGCCAATCCTCCACGCTGGCGGCGAGGAAGCCCTTGGCTGGAGGACCGCCCGCGTTGGTGACACAGATATCGACTTTTCCAAATTTGGCGGCGACCGCAGCTACGAAGCGGTGCACCGCGTCGGCATCGGTGACGTCGAGTGCTTCGACAAAGACTTCGGTATTGTATTGTCCGCGCATTTCGTCGGCAGCTTGCTCCAAGGTTTTGGGGTTTCGGGCGCACATTGCGACCCGGCATCCCTCGGCGGCAAATCCCTCCGCGGTAGCACGACCAATGCCTTGGCTGGAAGCAGCCACAATCGCGACCCGTCCCTTGAGCCCTAAATCCATGAAGTTGGGATTATAAAGGCAAGGCATGGTCATTGGCGCGCTGGACCCTCTTGCCGGGCTCGCCTCAGAACGTTACTCTAAGAGGCTTGTCTGCCTGCTGCTAAGGAGCAATCGAATGAAACCGCACAAACGCCGCCAGGAAACCGAAGCCGTACGCGGAGGCACCGATCTGGGCAAGAAAAACGGGCCCTTGGTGACCCCCATCTATCAGACGTCCACGTTTGAGGTTACGGATAGCGACGAGCAGGTGCGCGCCACGAACACCGACCGGTTTTACACCCGGTATGGAAATCCGACTCACACCGTGGCGGAATCATCCGTTGCCGAACTGGAGGGCGCAGATGGCGCATTGCTATTTGCGTCCGGGATGTCGGCGATTACGACTTCAATCTTATCCTTGCTGAAGAGTGGTGATCACATCGTGGCACAACGGGACATTTATGGCGGCGTTACGAAATTCTTCAGTCAGTGGCTGCCGAAGCTAGGCATTGAAACAACGTTTGTGGATACCACGGAATACGATCAGCACGAGCGGGCGCTCCGGACCAACACTCGATTGCTGTACCTGGAATCGCCGACCAATCCCACGTTGAGGGTAGTTGATCTGCGCAAGACGGCTGCGTTGGCAAAGCGGTGCAATCTGATCACGTTAATTGACAGTACGTTTGCCACACCGATCAATCAACGGCCGCTGGAGTTTGGCATTGATCTGGTGATGCATTCGGGCACCAAGTATTTCGGCGGGCATGCCGATCTGATTTGCGGCATCGTCGCCGGACGGCGGGACTTGATCCAGAAAATTCATGAAACCCGCACCACGCTGGGTGGAACTATGGATCCGCATGCCGCCTGGCTTCTTCTTCGCGGAATGAAGACGCTCGCGCTCCGAGTGCAGCGGCAGAATGAGAACGCTTTGCGCGTAGCTCAGTTTCTGGCCCAACATCCCAAGGTGCGGAGAGTGCATTATCCATTCCTTGAAGGTCATCCGCAGAGAGCCTTAGCCATGGAGCAGATGGCGGGCGGGGGCGGAGTGCTCAGTTTTGAGGTGGATGGCAGTGGCGAAGATGCTCGTCATTTATCCGAATCGCTGAACTTGTTTACCCTGGCGCCGAGCCTTGGCGGAGTGGATTCTCTGGTAAGCATCCCGGTGCTCACGTCCCATGCCATGATCTCGGCCGAGCAAAGGCAAAAAATGGGCGTGACCGAGCAATTGATCCGATTGTCGGTGGGAATTGAAAGTGCGGAGGACTTGATCGCCGATCTCGAGCAGGGGCTAGCGATGGTGAATCCGGCGCGTCAGCATGTGGAAGTAGGATGAGCAGGACGTTTAACGCGCCGAGAGACTCACTTCTGCAGGTAATGATGCTCGTTTTGTTGTTCTGCCTAGGTGCATCCTGTGACGCGCCAGCTTCTTATGCTCAAGAGTTGAATAAACAGAATTTAGCCGCTAAACCGAATACTGTATCTGCCCTGACCAAGAAAGTATTGGATGTCATTCGAAATAAGGACACCAATCTCTTATCGGCTTTGGTTGATCCAACCGGCATCTACATAGGATTCGATACTGACAAGATAAACGCCGCTCGATTCAGGAAAGAGCTTCTTCAAAAAGGCCCGGCCTATTGTGTCATTTTCGACACCTCTTGCGGAAATCCAAATAGCTCGGAGCCGGATTCGTCATTGCGAGCTCATCTCATTCGTCGACCGATAACAATTCAAGTAGGAGGGGTGGAAGACTTTCCGGACGAGATACCCGTAGCGGTCAAGAGCGCAACCACTCCGAATGAAGCACTGTTTACTCTTTTCTTTCGACGTGTAAAAGGGGGTTGGGCCTTGCAACAGATTGAGTATTTTTAGAGTCGGCGCACGGGCCGCACCGTTCAATTACTGTTCCTGAGGAGATCGATGGAGAACCTACGAGCGGCGGTCATTGGTCTGGGGTTTGTGGGAAGAGCGCATCTGGAAGCGCTCCGGCGGCAGGGTATCCAGGTAAAAGGACTGTTGAGCAGTTCGCCGGATAGAAGCGCGCAAGCAGCTCGCGAACTCGGCTTGGATCGTGGTTATGAATCCCTCAATGATCTGGTAAAGGACCCGTCCGTCGACGTGGTCCACGTCTGCACGCCAAATCATGTCCACTTCGAGGAGGCCAAGGCCGCCCTGGAAGCGGGCAAGCACGTCATGTGCGAGAAGCCTCTCGCCATGGATGTGCGCCAGAGTTCCGCGCTGGTTGAACTCGCGCAAAAGCACAAACGAGTGGGTGGCGTCACTTACAATCTGCGTTTTTATCCGCTGTGCCAGGAAGCGCACGCAATGGTGCAACGCGGCGTGATCGGCGAGCCGCGGCTAGTGCACGGCAGTTTTTTGCAGGATTGGTTGTTCTGTCCCAACGATTGGAACTGGCGTTTGGAGCCGCAGCTCGGCGGCGAGTTGCGAGCTGTATCGGATATCGGCACCCACTGGCTCGATCTAATGATGTGGATTACGGGGCGCAAAGTGACCGAGGTATGCTCCGATCTGGCTACAGTGATCCGCGTACGGCAGCGTCCACGCGGGCGCGTGGAAACATTTCAGAAGCAGAGTGCTGGCGCCTTCGATGAAGTAAAAATGACTACGGACGATTATGCGTCCATCTTGCTGCATTTTGAAGGCATGCTTCGCGGAGTGATGACCGTGTCGCAGGTCAGCGCCGGACGCCGGGCACGTTTGTGGTTTGAGGTGGATGGTTCCGAAGCTTCTCTAGCCTGGCATTCCGAATCGCCCAACACGATGTGGATCGGACACCGCAACCAGCCTAACCAGGACATGATGAAGGATCCCGCGCTGATGAGTCCCGAGGCCCGTGGCTATGCCGTATATCCCGGCGGACATACTGAGGGTTATCCTGACACCTTCGCTCAACTGTTTAAGGATTTCTACGCCTACATTAGAAAGGGCGACCTGACGGCTCGCCGAGACTTCCCCACTTTCCAAACCGGACACGAGGAACTCATTCTCTGCGATGCAATCTCTCTGAGCGCGCGTGAACGGCGTTGGGTCCCGGTAAACTACAAATAACATCACCTACAGCAAACTTCTGGTTGACTCTCGCACCGCCAGTTCTGGGGCCATCTTGCGATGCACCGCAGAGGCTTCCCGTTTTTCTAACACCGTCTTGATTCCGTCCACCACAATGCTTGCTGCAGCGGCGCCCATAGCTTCCATGGGTTGACGAACTGTAGTGAGAGGTGGGGTGTAGAGGCTGGAGGCGGCGACATCATCAAAGCCGACTACGGAACAATTTTCTGGAACACGAAGTCCGGCTTTGGCCAGAGCGCGTATGGCTCCGAAGGCGGTCATGTCATCGAATGCCATCAGAGCGGTAAACGGACGCTTACGCTTGATAAGCTCCTCGGTCAATTTGTAACCAGCCTCAAAACTTGAAGTGGGATCTCGTGACTCGGGAAGGTCCACAACCAACCGATCATCCAACGTCATGCCATTCGCTTTGGCGAAGGCTCGAATTCCCTTCCAGCGTGGAGCGCTGTCAGCAAGGGTTTTGGGGCCGCGGATGAAGGCGATTTTGCGGTGTCCGAGCGAATGCAGATGTTCGACCGCAAGCCGGGATCCCATCTCGTTGTCCACGGTTATCGAACTAGCGAAGTCGGTCTGCAGACTCCGCCCAATCAATACTGTTGGAATGCTGCTCTTCTCCAGGTCGGCTAGAACGTCAATATTCACAAACAGCCAGTTGGCCAGCACGATGAGCGCTTCCACTCGCCGGTCGAGCAGCATTTCCAGATAACGTTCGAAACGGCTGCGCTCATTGTGGACATCAGTGAGGATGGGAAGGTAGGAAGATTGATAGAGAGAATTTTCGATACCGCGCAGAATAAGAGTGCAGTACGGATCCGTCATGTCAAATACCATCACCCCGACGGTGTGAGTGCGCTTGCTACGGAGGGAGCGGGCAAAAAGATTCGGGCGGTAGCCTAGCTTCTTGGCCACTCTCTCAATTTTCTTTTTGGTGGTTTCAGGAATGTAGCGAGCCAGGGGCGCATTATTGAGGACGATGGAAACCGTGGTTGAGGAAAAACCACTCTCCTTCGCTACATCACGAATCGTAACCATCGAGCTTCTTACCTTAGAAGCAGCTAACGCTATCCGCCACTCAGTTTATATGTATCCGAGCCCCGATAATCGATCATGGATGGTCTTTTCTGCATTGCCATCCTGCGATTGTCCGCCAGCGCTTCTTTTTTCCAACCCTGCCACCAGGGAGCGTCCCTGCATGCTTTCTGGAATCTCGTATCCGGCGAGATCGAGTAATGTAGGAGCGATGTCCAACAATCGCGCACCCTCGTATTCGCCATTGATCGGACAGTTTGGCGCCGCCAGTACAAACATTCCAAACTGCGCGTGATTGCAACCGTCAGGACCGGTATCGTTTTCCTGAACATGAATTCTCGAATGGCCCACCGTCCCAATCGATCTCCAGTAGAGACCGCCGAAATGAACGATCAAGTCAGGCGCCACGTTGCGCACATTGCGATAGATTTCTTTGGGTTTGAAAACCAATGACTTGAGCGGCTGACCTTTGTCGTCGGCAAGGCGTTCCAACCGGGCTTTCATTTCGTCCTGGAAAGACAGGTAATCCGCGGCTGCAATCACGCCCTGGGGCTCGCGCCCCTGAACATTGAAAAACACACGCGCATAGTATCCGCCTTCGCTCCATACCCGAGTTTTGGCCCAGTTTACGTTCAACTTATCGAAAGGGGTAAGGGTTTTGGGATATTCATTCACCACCAGCAAGCCTTCGCGAATGAGCCATTCGTTGATAGCGAATCCGCCATCGAGACGTTGCGCGCCGTGGTCGGATATGACCAGCACGATGGTCTCATTGTCCAACAATTCGAGGACGCTGCCGATCTGCTCGTCGAGCCACAGATAATATTCCGGGATGGCGTTTTGGTAGGGATTTCCGGGCTCGAATTGAACGTGCTTCTCGTCAAAGTAGTTCCAGAAGCCGTGATGCATGCGGTCAAGGCCGATGTCCACAAAATGAAAGTAGTCCCACTCTTGTTCGGATATGAGCCAGCGCACCACCTTCCATTGCTTTTCGCTCATGCGGAAAATTTCTTCTTTGAGCCAGTGTTTGCGATCGGTGCGGAAGTTTTTCACGTCGACGGGATATTCACCCACCAGTTCATTGAGCTTGGCCTTGATGCTCGCCGGGTAGGTGAAGTCATTTTTGATGGTATCGGGGGTAAGAAAGCAGCCGATGCTGATGCCATTGATACGGCGCGGGGGATAATTCGGGGGCACTCCGATGATGATCGATTTCTTGCCTTCGCGAGCCAACTGATCCCAGATGGCGATGGCTTTGATGGACGCGGAATTGGCGAACCCGAGTTTGTCGTAGGAATAGTCGGTGCGATTGCGGAATCCATAAACGCCGAGGGATCCCGGGTCCTGACTGGTGCTCATGCACATCCATGCAGGAACGGTGATGGGAGGAACCACGCTTTCGAGGCGGCCGTACATGCCGGCGTCCATCAGACGGCGGAGGTTCACCAGGCGCTCATCGCCGAACACAATCTCAGGCGCGGCGCAATCCAGTCCGAGAACGCAGATTTTCATGTATTCAGAATAAAGAATTGCCTTCCATGGATTGGGGTACGGAGACACCAAGATAATTCAGAATCGTCGGCGCCAGGTCAATTATCTGCGCGTGATTGTGGCGCGCTAGGCTAAAAGCATGATTCGTAAAAAGAATACCGGGCACCGCCTCTGGGTCGACGATGTGATCCCCGCTCCAGCGGCGGATGTTGTCGTCGAGCAGTGTGTGAGAAAACCCGCCCAGCGCCGTGTGCCACGAAACGCGAAAGCCGGGATTAAAGTTCACCAAAAGATCCGGAGAATTCTCCACAAAAGCGCCGGAATAGATATCTTCCCGGCGTGAAACGCTGCGAATTGCCGCACGCTGAGTGGCTGGATCGGGCAGGTCTGCAAGCCCGGTCTGAATGGCGCGGCGCACGCGTTCCGCGTCGCTGCCTTCTTCCAGGATTCCAGCGCTCTCCCGGCCTTTGAAATTCAGATAAATTCCGCCGAGACCGACTGCGTAAGCGTAAGTTCTGGACCAGTCTATCGCAGCGAAGCCCTCCCCCAGATCCTCATTTGGCTTGCGATTGTCTTTCAACTTTAGTAAGCCGCTCTGCCACAACCAGGTGTTGGTGTGGAAGGCGCGGCGAAATGTTCCGAAGCCGTGATCGGAAAGCACGATTAGCAGGGTGTGCTCATCTACCTTGTCGAGAACGCACGAAAGCAGATCGTCACACTGCGCGTAGTGTTCCTCGATTCGTGGAGCGAACTCGGGAGCGAGATCGCGATCGAAACAGGGGTGTGACGGATCGCGGAAACGCCACAGCATGTGCTGTACCCGGTCAGGGGTATCAAACAGCATGAAGAAAAATCCTTCGGTAAAGCGATCCAATTCGAACTGCATCATGCGCTGCCGCTCGCGCAACACTAATTCGCATTGCTGCAAGTAGGCGGATTCGTCCAAGCGTCCATTGTTGAGGCCGTTGTGCTCTTCCGCCATGCCCAAGGTCGAGAAAAGTCCGATTTTCTCAGACAGTTCTTTGGCATAGGTTGTCGGGAACGACACCGGGAATATCGGGGCAGCGGGGTCAAAATTTACCGCCGAGACATAAAACTCCAAATGCGGCTCAAGCTGGCGCACATAAAATCGCGCGATGCCGCTGGCCGATTGCAGCCTGGAGAACTTGAATTTGAACCGGATCCATTCACTCCAAGCCCTTTCCCTCACTTCGATCGTAGCGGGATCGCCGCCGGGTTGAATTACCAGTGTGCGTGCTGGCTTGGCGACGCGGAGACGTATCTCGGAATAGGTATCCGAGGGAGGGGATTGCCTGGTATTGCGAGGGCCGAGCACGCGCGTGGTTAGATCCATGCCTGAATCAAGGTAAATAAGTTGCTCATTTTCTTGCGCGCTAGCTGCTCTATCCTGGGTGTAGAACGTGCCTTTGCTCTGGCTGCCACGCATATCAGGAACACCGACGCCGGAAAGCATCCTCCCGTGCAGAGTCTCGGGCGGGAAGGTGCACGGACATCGCAAAACAGTACTGGCAACACCGGCCTTCATAAGAGGTTCCCACAGGGGGATGCCCTTTCGCCGATTTACCACTCTGGTTTGAGCCAGAATATTTTTCGGAGGCGCAAAGTGGCTCAAAGCGATATCGGGCTGGTAGGTTTCAGGATTGCGACTGATGAAATCGAAAATTCCGTGTCCGCCTGGATTGGTTCCGGTGACAAATGATGACCACGCCACAGGAGTCTGCGCCGGAGAAGTGGTTTTTAGACGCGCATAGCTGCCGGCCTGACGAATCTTTGCCAGATTCGGGAGTTCTCCGAGCCCCAACATGGTTTCCACAATGCTGGGCTCGAGTCCGTCCAAACCGATGACGATTACTTTTTTTGGCAAGAAAGACCTGGACTACGGAGTTTCCTTGGGAGCATTCTTCGAGACTTCGACGCCAGCGGATTTGGCGGGACGAAAAATTCTGACAATGCGGAAAGACATGGCGACTACCTTGTTCCAAAAAATCAGCAAGAGGCCGAGCAGACTAGCCAGACCTGAAGTTACGGTCATTACCTGGTCGGGTCCGCCATACAGCGCTAATAGTTCAACTCGCATCGACTCTCCTCACCGACATTGTCATGCTCACCAATTCGCATGGGTAATTCTACAGTAGACTCATTGCGAAGGTGAGAATCAGGCTGGGGGGTTCCAGTTTCCTTCGGATGGCGCGCAGATCCGCTTCCGGATGTCGCGTCTTCCGCCTTCGCTAACAGCTAAAGATGGGGCGCCCTCAGTTGTTTGAAAAAGACTTGGGGCGAATCTGCAGTGACCGGAGATCGCCCCAATGGGGTTTTACAAACGAACTAGCGAACTGGCTGCGGTTGCTGGTGGTGGAGTGCTGCTTCTCCAGCGTTCGGTGTCCGGAAGCTGAAGATGTGGCTCTCCACTTCTGAACCTGCGGCCTGACCAGTTTCAACCTGAAAGAAGTACGTCGTGCCCGGCTTGAGATTTTTTAGCTGAACTCGATGAGTTAGACCACCGACGCCCCAGGGTGCCTCAGCCAACTGACTGAGGTTTCCCATGTCGGTGCCGTAGGTCACACGAGTACTGCCTTTGATATTCGTGGACCAGGCGATTTGCGCGTGATTGCCGTCCGCTTCTTCAATCACAGGACCATTAGTGATTTTTACCTTTCCACCTTCCACATCACCAGCCTGCCGATCATTTTCGACCAGCTGAGCATTCTGGTTGTGCACGGGGTGGGCGCCAGGAGCAGTGGTCTTGAAACTGCGCACGCCCGCGCTTTCGGCCTCGCCTCGGTTGCCATGGCGCTGGGACGATTCGACCTGGAAGTAATAAGTGGTGTTGGGCTTTAAGTTGGCGATCCGAACCCGGTGGGTTTTGGAGCCATTATCAGGCGCCTCTGCCGAATGAGTGAGATTGTTCTTCTCGGTCCCGTACCAGACCTGAGAGCTGGAAGGCACATCGGTAGACCAGGCAATTACGGCCGCGTTGCTGGTCGCTTCTTCAATTACGGGGCCGTTGGTGATACGGATATCTTGTCCTGCCTGGGGTGCAGGCGCGGCCACCGCATAGGCCACCGCCACCGTCAAAACCATCGTGAGCAAAAGCAATCCATTCCTGTGCAGCATGTGATGCCTCCTGAAATTAAGAAGGTGCGCGCGATTTGTAATTAGAAAAAATGTGAGTGGATGGCAACAATACGGGCGCGGCAGTAGTTTGATTTAGGCTTTCCTGTACCGAGGGAGCGCCCTCGAGCCAGAGTGTTGGGAGTGACGGTAAATCAATCACTTACGTGTGCGAATGGCTGTTGCTTCCATCAGCAGGCTGCGTCAGGACGTCCGTGCCAGTACATATTCCAGCCCAAATATCGTGTGGTGGCCTCATACACGGCAGGCGCAACCGTAGACAGGTTGGCAGCGACGTGGTGTTCGAAACCGTTCTCGCAGATGAAATGGAGCAGCTTCTGCATATGGGGAATTTCAACCACGCCCGCGCCGCCAAATGTGTTCAGCGGATCGTCGGTGAACTTGCCCTGGCCGATGTAACCTCGCATCCGGCCGGCTGTGTCATCAGTCGAGAAGCGGGCAAAGCTCATCTTCTCCGGCTTGATCAGACCCACGCAGGTACCAAAAGTGTTTTCTTTTCCCACGGTGCCGGCGATGATTTCCTGGAAATCCATTTTCACGGAACGGAAGAAGTGCTTGGGAAGATTCGAGCAGTGGAAGCACACCGCCTTATCCGGATCAGCTCCGTAGTTGTTATTCCAGTCGAGAAGAGCAGAGGGAGATTGCGAAGCCAAGCGTAGAGCGTGCATCCCGAGAACGCCGCAGATATCCACTTCGCAAGCACTCGACAACAGGCTGTCGCTCATCATGCTCATGACCGTGCATGGGACGACGCCGAGATTTTCCTCGATGGAAGTCCAGCACTGCACGGCGCTGATGCTGACTTCGGTTGCAGCCATCCACTGGTCAACTACAGCGCCCAGCTTTGCCATTTTCAGCAGCGCCACATCAGGAACATTGCTGGAATCCACATACTTCTGGATGGCGGCGAGTTTGGCTTGGGCCAGGTCGTCGTTATCTTTCATTCTCTCGATTCTTCCCAGGACCTCGGAAAGGTCGAGGGTCTCTATGGATATCCCCCGCGACTCCAGAATCTTTTCGCTGTAACGCACGGTGTTGAAGGCGGCAGGACGGGCCCCGATTGCGCCAACCCGCAGATTGCGGAAGCCGTTCACCACCCGACAGACGGCGGAAAACCACTCAAGATCGTGGGCGAACTCCGGCGAATCAGGACTCTCGGTGTGCAGCGTGGTAATCGAGTAAGGGATGCCGTACTGCATGAGGTTGTTGCAGGCTGACATTTTTCCGCAGAAGCTGTCGCGGCGAAACGCGATGGTCATCTTCTTGGGATCATCGGGAGTGGCCTGGATCAAGACAGGAACATGGAGATCGGCGAATCGCAAGGCGTCGGCAATAGCGCGCTCTTCTCCGAAATTCGGCAGAGTGACAATAATGCCGTTAATCCGTTCACGGTTTTTCTTGAACAGCTCGGCACAGCGGCGGACTTCATCGCGAGTCTCCAAGGCGCCGTACTTGCTTTGCTCCGGAGTCAGCGCCACAACGTCGATGCCAGCGGCAGTGAGTACGCGCAGCATCTCTTCGCGTCCGCTCTTGGCCAGGTGATCAGGAAAGAAGCCACGATTGCCGACGATCAGGCCCATGGTCATTTTTTGATTTGACATAAAAACCCCAAGAAAACGAGCTGCCCTAGGATTGCCGAGCAGGCGCAAAGCGAACACAGTACACGATACCGAGCAGCAACAGCACCGCTCCCCACCACACGTTAGCGTGTAAATGGAACAACACGACGGGATTTGCGGGCGGATGGAATATCTCCCAGATTCCAGCGCCAACAATCAAGATCCCGTTGACGAACAGTGAAATACCGATAAAGAACCAGATCGGAATCTCGCGATCGTGCATGTGCACCAACCTTCTTTACCAGAAGATGATATTTAAAATCACGAAGACTACTCCTACAACCGCGGCCCAAAACAGTGGGCGCTGATAAATGGGAACCTCATCCTCGCGTGGAATCGCTGTCACCCCATATACCAAACCAGAGAGTTCAACGTCGGGCTTGGGCTTTGTCATGTAGCTGACCATCACCGTGACGACCACGCAGACAATCCAGGACCACAACGCGCGATACATATTTTCGGCCATGTCTCGAGCGTTTGGCGACAAGGCGACGTAGCGCAATGCACTAGGATCCAACTTCACCCATGCCCACATCCCGATCGAAGAAAGGGTACCAGCTAACAAGCCCCAGAAACCGCCAGGGCCGGTCGCACGTTTCCAGAGCATGCCGAGAATTACGGTGCCATATAGCGGAGCGATGAAGAAACTGAAGAGCGCCTGCACGTAATCCATGATGCTGAGGAACGACATGACCAGATAGGCTGTCCCTACGCTGATCAGAACTCCAACAATCGTACTCCATCGCCCCATGCTGACATAATGCGCGTCGGGAGCATTTTTATTCATCAAGGCGCGATAAATATCGTAAGTCCACACGGTGGTGAAGGCGCTGACGTTTCCCGCCATGCCGGACATGAAACCGGCAATGAGTGCGGTGATGCCCAAGCCAAGCAGGCCAGGACCGCAGTAGCGGGCGAGCATCAGCGGTAAAACTTCGTTATAACTATGCCCGCCACTCCCAACGGCTGCGGCTTCACCTGTCAACTTCACCGGCAGTACGGCCAGGGCCAGCAAACCGGGCAGAATTACAATAAACGGGACGAGCATCTTAAACGCGGCTCCGATGATGGGAGCCATTTTGGCCGAGCGCAGATCTTTGGCGGCCAACACCCGTTGCACTACCAGGAAGTCGGTAGTCCAGTAACCGCACGAAATTACAAATGCCAGGCCGAAGACGATACCTGTCCAGTGAATCCCCATGGGATTGTTGTTGAACGAACCCAGCGTAGACCACAAATGGGTGTACTCGGCAGAAGCGTTGCGGGCGATCTGCAACTTGAGGTTGCTCCATCCGCCGGCTTCAATTAACCCCAGGATGGGTATGAGCAGCGCGCCCGCCCAGATCAGAATGAATTGCAACACTTCGTTGAAGATGGCAGAGCGCAGACCTCCAAGCGCTACATATACCGCGACGGTGAGCGATGACACCCAGATGCTGAAGTTGATATCCCAGCCCAGCACCACCTTCATGACCAAGGCCATGGAATACATATTGATGCCGCTCATCAGCACGGTCATGAAAGCGAATGAAATGGCGGAGAGAGCACGGCTGGATTCACCAAAGCGCAGCTTGAGATAGCCGGGAACGGAATGCGTCCTGGAGATGTAGTAGAACGGCATCATGACGAGGGCAAGGAAGAGCATGGCGGGAATCGCGCCAATCCAATACCAGTGAGTAGCGAGGATTCCGTACTGGTAGGCGGCCGCCGCCCAGCCCATCAGCTCGAGCGAGCCCAGGTTGGCGGAGAGAAAGCTGAGGCCGGCAACCCAGGCGGTCATTTCCCGGCCGGCCATAAAGAAATCTTCACCAGTATTGGCGCGGCCCTTTAGGTAGAAACCAATGGCCAACACCAGCGCGAAATAAAATACGACAATAACTACGTCGACTGGAGACAAATGCACAAGCCTTGTCGGGACAGACAGAGCCATGGCCGGCATCATTTGTTTTCCTCTTATCTCCTCTTGAAAAGTTTGCCCGGTCGTTAATCGAAATCGACTTTCTCGAATCCAAGTCCCGTCAACAAGCTCATGATCGTAGAACGTGCGTTCTGCTGCGCGGTGCGCAGTATGCCATCCTGTAGCGCGGCTTCTTGCAACTGGTGCTCAGCTTCCTGACGCACACGGCTTTCAAGATCTGGATCCACTGGCACCAGCAGTCCAGTTTGTCGGGAGTATACGCGAGTCTTGTCGCTGTCCAGCCGAGTGCTGAAAAGCTGTGGTTGAGGGAGTCGCAGCCGAATATTTTTTCCCTGAATTGACACGTCGCCGGACTTTAGATTTCCGAAATCGATGCCAGCGACAGCCTCACCGTGGACCAGGAGCAGTATGCGATCCCCGGCCAAAAAGTTCGGTAAAAAAGGATTCTCGCGTTCGCCGGTCACAATTTTGTCCATTGTGTAGACAACTGTTTCCAAACGCTGAAGTCGTTGAATGCGGTTGACAACGGTCGGCTGGCTTAAACCGTAATGATCGCCTCTGCTCAGGAGAGCGGACCAGAACTGGCCCCATGGCCCTACACCCGAGTACTTGGAGATGATTGCAATGGCAACTGCACCCAGCAAGACTCCGGCGACTATGGTGGGGAGAAACCTCGAGCGCCTTATTGAGCTGACCTCCGAGGCAGGTTCTTCTGCCATATATTTCAAGTGCCCAACGCGGACGAGCGATCCTGCGAAAAAGACATTAGCACAGAGGGTCTCATTTTTCGGCTGGAAATAGTTGCCGTTCGGCGGTATCCGGCCTTATCGACAGAGAGTCTGGATTTCAGTCATTGTCTTCTTTGACGCGTCCGAGATCAGGAATGGGCCGAGACCCTTGGCAGTAAAAGACAGACTTGAAACCGGGTCGCCGGCGCGGTGAACAGTCTCCTGTGCCACATCGCACTGCCCGTGCTTAGCCAGTGACTTGGCGCGCGCTAGCTTGAGCCCCACATAAATCTGGCGGACGTTCGCTCCGCCTTCTTCGCGTGCGAAGAATCGATTCGCAAGCTGTTGCTCCGCTTGATCGAACTCTCCTGCCTCGCCTAGCAGTTGTACGAGGCGAAACACCAATGCGGCAGGGGCAGATTTCAGTTTTGGAAAACTCTGGAGAACGCGAGCCCTTTCCCCGGGCGGCTTGCCGGCTTTCTCCATGGCCTCTTCCAGCCCTAGATAAAGATCGACGTTATCCGGATCGTACCTCATTCCCTCGCGAAATAGCTCAATGGCGCGGTCCGGAGATTCCGAGGATTGCAACACGGCATATCCCATGTTGCGGTGCAGGGTGGGAATCGATGGTTTTATTCGGCGGGCCGTCTCCCACTCTTGTAGCGCCGGCCCAGTCATCGCTCCTGAAAGATAGAGAGACCCTAGCAGGAAATGCGCGGTGGCATCCTTGGGATCAATTTCGAGCGCACGATGCAACACTGCGAAAGATTCAGGCCGGTTGGGAAAGACGTAGTTCGTAGGCATGCTGGACGCAGCAGAGAAATCGGCGTGTCCATCCTGGCCCAAGGCATAGCGACAAAAACCACGGTAATAAGCGATCAGAGGATATGAATTCGGATGGAGCACACCAGGTTCCCCGACCACAGCCGGGCCGGACGGATACTGCCGCGAGAGCGCATCGAGCGCATCCTCATAAAGTCCGAAGCGCATGTATTCCGTAGCAATTTCAAGAATGCGCTCAGGATCCGCAG